>OFLW01000072.1_pt1 | contig 68056 bp, 60 predicted proteins | sample 1541061 | NCBI WGS metagenome assembly OFLW01 (sample SAMEA4413045, study PRJEB24355) | metagenome | biome: human; feature: gut; material: faeces | place: United Kingdom | collected 2010
AATCTATACTCATATTACTTATAAAAGAATTGCTGGTTTATGTTAATATCTTCTGTTTAATTTTCAAAGACCATTTCGTTGTCGCCCTCAAGCGACTTTCTTAGTTTAGCACCACCTTGAAACTTTGTCAACAACTTTTTTTCAAAACTTTTAATTTGTTTTGTTGAGTTGTTTCTGTGTCTCTCAGCGACGAGATTTATCTTACCATGGATAATAGTATAGTTACTTTTAAAACATGTATTATTTTTATCATTATTCCTATAATTCTTTATTTTTCTTAATTATTCTATATAATTCTTACATTGATACACTTGGATAAGTTTTCATATAATAAACTGTATTAATATGTAAAATAAAAGTAATACTGTAAAAACTCAATGCTTTTTAAAAGAATTTATATTACTTTAATTACTCTTTTCTTTTAAATATTTTAATCATTAATTAAGCTTTAGCTAAAAATAATAGAGATTATAATCCCCAAAATAATTCTTTCCTAGCATTTTAATCAATTTACTTAATATTATTTTTAAATTATTTTTATGTATGAGTCTGTTTATATTAAACTTAATACTATTAAGTTTAATTCTATTCTTTAATAATAATTTATAATACTAAATGTATTTATGGTGAATTAATTAGAACTATTTAAATTCAAATTATAGTTTTCTCCCTCAAAAAAATAATTTAGGTTAAATTAAAGAATATAGATTTAAATTTCAAATTAAAGTTATCACCCTTGTTATACGAAATTATTAAGTATAGAATTTAATTATGATTTTGACAAAATTTATTTTTATATAAGGAGGTAATTAAATGGCTGCTGAATTTAATAATGATTGGGATGATTTATTAAAAGATGAGTTTGAAAAGGAATATTACTTAAATCTTAGAAAGTTTCTTATAAATGAATATAAAACTCAAAAAATACATCCAAGCATGTATGATATATTTAACGCATTAAAATTCACACCTTACAAAGATGTTAAAGTTGTTATTTTAGGACAGGATCCATACCATGGACCAAACCAAGCTCATGGATTTAGTTTCTCTGTTAAACCTGGAGTTCAAACTCCTCCCTCTTTGAGAAATATGTTTAAAGAATTAAATTCTGACCTTGGATGTTTCATACCTAATAATGGCTTTTTAGAATCTTGGGCTAAACAAGGTATCCTTTTATTAAATACTGTTTTAACAGTTAGAGAAGGGCAAGCAAACTCTCACAAGGGTAAGGGTTGGGAAATATTCACTGATAGAGTAATTGAATTATTAAACAAAAGAGAGGAACCTATAGTATTTATTCTTTGGGGAAGAAATGCTATTTCAAAAGAAGCTTTAATAACTAATCCAATACATAAAATAATAAAATCAGTACATCCAAGTCCACTATCTGCTACTCGCGGATTCTTTGGTTCAAAGCCTTTCTCTAAGACTAATGATTTTTTAGTTTCAATAAATAAAGAACCTATAGACTGGCAAATACCTAATATATAAACAGTACTTTATACTTAATGTTAACCCTTACTTTAAGTTTATATTGATTTATATAAAACTAAATTGATTTTTAAGGAAACTTTACACCCCTAACTTAATATACTCTATTAGGAGTATTAATTAAGTTAGGGGTGTAATTTTATGAAAAATTATAAAGATAATGATGAGGATTTTAAACTAGTTCCTATGAATATGAAAGCTAATCAAGAATATTCTTTTATGCCTATGAATAAATTCAATTCAAATTCAATGAATTTGAATCCTATGATTAATAAAAATTCAAATCATAGTTGTTGCTGTATGCATAACTACGTAATGAAACCATCACCTTACAATAATAATTATTATGAAAATCAAATGTTTCCTCAAAATCCTACAGATAATATGATGGTAAAAACCTTAATAACAGTAAAAAAGAAATCAGATCTATTTGATTAATCTATATGTAGTGTAATCTCTACATATATTAAGCCACTACTAGTATATAAATTAACATTATACTAAAGTGGCTTTATTTGTTTCTTTTTTATTATGATTACTGTAATCATCTATTCTTTTAAAGGTTTATATTATATAATCTACTTGAATTTAGTGTTAGTTTAAAAATTATTCTTAAAATATATTTCTATTAAGGAGTGTTGCTATTGTTGAAAAGGTTACCACAAGAATACCTTATACATTCAATTTTATATATTTCTTTTATTATATTTGCCTTTTTCTTAGAAAGCCCTAAAGAAATACTAAATGGACTTTATAATATAATTTCAAATTCAGACATATTAATAACAGATTATATAAGTATAGGTGGTTTTGGAGCGACCTTAATTAATAGTGCTCTTTTAGGCTTAATATTTATATTTTTATTTTATATAACAGATACAAAATCTACAGGAAGAAGCATAATGTCTTTATGGTTTTTAACTGGTTTTGGAATGTTCGGTAAAAATATAATAAATATATGGCCTATAGTTTTAGGTACTTTTATATATTCTAAAGTGAAAAAGAAACCCTTTAAAGATTACTTAGTTATAGCATCTCTCGGGACTGCTCTAGCCCCTACAGTAAGTCAATTTTCATTTTTCCCAGGAGTTCATCCTATATCTGGAGCTATTACTGGTGCCTTAGTTGGAATAATAGTAGGATTTATTCTTCCTCCAATTGCTAAAAACGCATCTAGGCTTCATTCTGGTTTTTCTCTTTATAACGTTGGCTTTGCTGGAGGAATTATAGCTATAGCAGTAATGTCTTTAATGAGAGCTGTAGGACATGACTTTGAGACAAACTCTATATGGCATAAAGGGAATAACATATTATATATGCTATTTTTATTTACTATAAGTGCTTACTTCATAATTTGTAGTCTTATACTAGATAAATCGAAAAAAAGTGTGCTAAAAGATCAAATAGGAATTAATAAAGAACATGGTATTTTTCCTAGTGACTTTTTTTCAATCTATGGTAGCAGTTGTTATTTTAATATGGGAGTACTTTGTATATTCTCAACACTTTTTGTTTTACTTATAAATGGTGATTTAAATGGTCCAACTATTGGAGCCATTTTCTCCATGGCTGGTTTTGGATGCTACGGAAAAAATTTGGCTAACTCTGTTCCATTAATTATAGGGGCTTCATTAGCATCTTTAATTAGTATTTCAGATATAAACTCTCCTGTTACTGTGGTTTGTATCTTATTTAGTACAGGATTAGCACCTATTTCAGGTTACTATGGTTGGCCTTATGGAATAATAGCAGGATTTCTTCACATATTTATGGTTTTTAATATTGGTCAATTACATGGAGGATTAAATCTATATAATAATGGACTTGCAGGTGGCTTTGTTGCTGCAATTATTGTTCCAGTTATAGAATCTCTTCAAGTTACAAATACAAAGAATAACTTAAAAAAATCTTCTAAAAGTCCTCCTATTAGCTTAGGAATAAAAAAAGAAGCAGATTAATCTGCTTCTTTTTTTCTTTACATTTATAAATTTTATATTAAAAGGGGCTTATAGATTTAAGTAGGGGGAAATTAACACTATGTTAATTTTATACTATAAACCCGAACAAACTCATTTATATATTAATTGATTAACTTTTTATCTGATTTAATCTTAGCTCTCTTTACTAAAGTATAAATAAGGGAAGATACAATTCCAGTTACTCCACCTAAGGCAAAGCCAAACTGAGGATTATTGAACAAAGCACCTAAAGCAAGTCCTATTAGAACTCCTCCTGCTATACTTTTAGTAAGATATTCACATTCTTTATCACTTAATATCATCTTCTCTAACACCTTTATCACTCCCAACAAAATCCTTTAACTTAATTATACAAATTACTTATTACAAATTATTTACATTGAATTTAAGCATTGGTTACTTTTGTAAATCAGCTCTTATCTTTTGTTGAAACCAGGTATTATTACAAGCAATATCTTCATAGTATATGACCTAAAGTCTTAAATGAGATAAATCATATTGCCACAATATATAAAATAATATTACAGCCTTTAGATTATACACTTTGTATTACCTTGATTGTTCTATATATAATATTAAGACATTTCCCTTACTTTGTAAAGAGTTATTTTTTACTGTTTTAAAAGATTAATTATATATATTAAGAGTTATTTCTAATCATTTCTATTATTTTTATAAATTTCCTACTATTTTTGTGCCATGAAACTCTTTAGCCTTTGTATAATCTTTTAACTCTAAAAAATTCTCTTTGGTAACCCCTCCACCTGGAAGTATTATTATTTTATCTTCAGCATATTCAACTAATTCCCTTAAAGTTTCTTTATTTTTAAAAGCATTATCTAATCCACCTTTTGTTAAAACCCTATGTACTCCTAATCCTATAAGTTTATCTAAAACATCAAACTTATTTTCTATTTCATCAAAGGCCATGTGAAATGTAATGCTTAAAGGTTTAGCTAACTTAACAAATTCCTTTGTTGTTTCATAATCTAAAGTATTATCATCATTTAAAAATCCAAATACTACTCCTGTAACCCCTATATCCTTGCAAAGTTTTATATCATTTTTCATTATGTTCAATTCTTCTTTAGAATAAACAAAACTTCCTCCTCTTGGTCTAATAATTACATTAATGTCTATATTAATATCATTTTTACATTGAAGAATTGTTCCATAGCTTGGTGTTGTTCCCCCTTGAGCCAAGTTATCACAAAGCTCTATTCTATGAGCTCCTAATTCCTCAGCTCTTTTTCCTTCCTTATAACTTCCAACACATGCTTCTAACTTAATCGTCATACGCCTCTCTCCTCCTCAGTAATATTTTTTATGGATTCCAACTCAGTGTTTTCAAGATTACAATTCCCAGATCTTCTCTCAAAACCTTTAAAATCAAAATTTAAAAACATTAAACTAACATTTTCTTCTCTTAATATCTCTAAGATTTTTATATTTATTTCTTCCTTAAGCTTTTCATATTTTAAATATTCAAATTCATCTGTATAGAAATATATAAAAACTCCAAAACCATAAGTTGAAAGCTCATTAAAACTTACTATTATCAAATTTTTATCTATTTTATCATGTTTCTTTAGCATATTTTCTATTTTATTAACAGAATTTTTTATACTTTCTATTGGTGTCTTGCAATCCATAATAAATTTAAAATGGATTCTTCTTAATTTCCTTTGAGTCCAATTTATTATGTTACTATTAGCAAGTTTTGAATTAGGCACAGTAGCAATTGCCATAGAAAAGGTTCTTATTCTTGTACTTCTAAATGTAATCTCCTCAACAACCCCTTCAACATCCCCAGCCTGTATCCAATCTCCAATAGAAAATGGCCTATCTAAAACTATTACCATGCCTCCAAATAAATTTGAACATGTATCTTGTGCAGCTAAAGCAAAAGCAACTCCACTTACGCCTAATCCAGCAATAAAGCCAGTTAATCCAAATTCATTTGCAATTATGATTATTCCAACTAGCAATATTATTAATCTAATAATTATAGAAACAAAAGGAAATACAATAGTATTACCACCATCATTTTTATGTAACTTAGAGTAAAGTAATGAATTTTCTAAAGTTAAGTTATAGGCAAAGTATATAAATGACACTATTATTCCTACTCTTAGAATCTTATATGTAGATAAAAAATCTATTCCTAAGGAATCAAGATTTATAACTTTAAATATTGAATATATTCCAACAAAGGATACAATAAGTTTTAATGGATTTTCTAAGGCTCTAACAATATTATTGTCTAAGTAATTTCTCGTCTTTCTTGCCCCTCTCATCAATAACTTAAACAAATTAGTTATTAGTATTTTATTTATTATTAAAACAATTATCATAATAACAAGGATTATAATAATCTCTTTTATATTGATAATTGTTAGTCTTCCTAAAAGTCTTTCTAATTCTTTCATAGCACACCTCAAAAGATATTCTTCTTTTTAGCTTTTCCTGAAATGCCTAATTTATTTTAAATTTTAAATATAAAAATAAACCTAGATAAAATATTTTTATATTTTATCTAGGTTTATTAATTCCCACATTTATACTATTTCATCAAAGTATTCACTAACTTCTTGATTACTTTTCTCTATGCTTTATTGAGGTATATGACTTTTTATATAAGATTTTACCTCTTCTGGACGAATATCAAGGATAACTGCAAACTCTTCATTTATTAACTTTTCCGCAGTTTGCATAATCTCATCATCGCCCTTACATGCCTTTTTACCATCTAGTTTTCTTTTCTTTTTATCTAAATATATACTTCTTATTAATACAATTAAATCATCACAATTTCCACTTCTAAGCATTGTTTTAAACTCATCATTTCTTTGTCTATCATTATCTATCCATAAAGTTTCTGTCTCTGGGATACTATTTATAATGGAATTTACATCCTCCTTAGAAAGAAGAGTTCTCATAGAAATTTTCTTATTATCAACTGGAATTTTAATTACTGTCTTTTTAGGATACTTAGAATAGACTGGACTTAATACATAGTATTCTTTTTCAACATTATTCATAATAGTTTCTTTAGTAATATCTATAACCTGACAAACCCCAACGGTTCCATACATTATATAATCATTAATTTTAAACAATAAATTTTCACCTTCCTTAAATTAAAATTTTGCTTTCATCTTATAGTTAAGATCTGCTCTTTTAACTCAAGTAGTTAGCATTATACTTTTCTAAAATAAAAAAAGTAGTTTTAACAACTGGAATTACGTCATTAAAACTACACGCTGTATACTTCTATTTTACCACATTAAAAATATTTAATGTAAGGAAATATTTTATTTTTAAAATATATATGATTTTACTCAATATCAATTTTCATATCTCTATAATAATATTTCATATCATTTTCATTAATTTCTCTTAATACTCTACATGGATTTCCTACTGCAACTACATTAGATGGAATATCTCCTGTAACAACACTTCCTGCTCCAATTACTGAATTATCTCCAATATTAACTCCTGGAAGTATTACAGAGTTTGCACCAATCCAAACATTATTCCCTATATGTATAGGAATATTATATTGAGCTTGTTTACTTCTTAATTCTGGGTGTATAGGATGTGTACCTGCTGATACTGTAACATTTGGACCAAACAACACATTTTTCCCAACAAATATATCACAATCATCAACCATAGTTAAATTAAAGTTAGCATAAACTCCATTGCCAAAATGCACATTTTTCCCTCCCCAATTAGCATGGAAAGGAGGTTCAATATAACAATCCTCTCCGATTTCAGCAAACATCTCCTTTAGCATCTTATCCCTTTTATCCTGTTCCCAAGGTCTTGTTTGATTAAAATCATAAAGTAACTCTAAAGATTTCATCTGTTCATTCATCAAAACTTCATCATTACAGTAATAAAGTTTTTGACCATACATTCTTTCTTTTATTTCTTTTAAGTCCATAATATTCTCATCCTTTTCTAAAAATCATACTTTTAAGTTCTTAATATAGATCTTATATAAAAATTCAATATAAATATATATCCTCTCTATTAATATAACCTATGAATGTTGTATATTATTGTAAATAAATTATAATTAAATTATAAACAATTATTTGGAGATGATTTCATGGATGATAAGATAAAAAAATTAAAAGAAATAATAGAAGATAGTAATAACATAGTTTTCTTTGGAGGGGCTGGTTGTAGCTGTGAAAGTGGAATTCCTGACTTTAGAAGTGCTAATGGCTTATTTAATGAAAAACTTAATATTACTTTTACCCCTGAACAGTTAGTTTCTCATAGTTTTTTTGAGAGATATCCAGAAGAATTTTTTAATTTTTATAAAGCTAAACTTGTTTATCCTGATGCAAAACCTAATGCTGCACATATTGCCTTGGCTAAACTTGAAGAAATGGGGAAATTAAAGGCTATAGTGACTCAAAACATAGATGGACTTCATCAAATGGCAGGAAGCAAAAATGTTTTTGAACTTCATGGATCAGTTCTTAGAAATTACTGTGTAGATTGCCACACTTTCTATGATGAAAAATTTATTCTTGAATCAAAGGGAGTACCAAAGTGTACTAAATGTGGAGGAATAGTTAAACCTGATGTGGTTTTATATGAAGAGCCTCTAGATGATAATATTATTCGAGGTGCTGTTGATGCTATTTCTAAAGCAGATACACTTATAATAGGTGGAACTTCCTTAGTTGTTTATCCTGCTGCTGGTCTTATTAACTATTTTAGAGGAAAGAATTTAGTTTTAATAAACAAAAGTTCAACTCAAGCTGATTCTAAAGCAGATTTAGTTATTAATGACTCCATAGGAAAAGTTTTAAAAGAAGTTGTTGATTAATTTATTTTTTAATATATAAGGGACTATTAACTTAATAATAGTCCCTTTTTAAGTTTATTTAACAAATTTCTATGTAGTATTCTTAGTTAGATAATTTTATCCTTGAGAAACTTGTTGTTTTACAGTAGCTACTTCTTCTGGAGTTGCTTGTTGAGCTGGAATATAATATCCTTTTTCTTTTGCAATTTTGAAAAGAGCATATTGACGTACTTCATCTTGGTTTCTCATACTTTGTATAGTTTCTCTTAATTCTTGATTCTCACATTGAGAAATTATACCACCATATCCTGCTAAACTTGCATTTATTCCAGCAAGATAATCGCTTATCATTTCTTTTTCTTGCATGTTGATTTCCTCCTATCCTAAAAATGACATTAATTTTTCTTTACTGTTTTTAGCATCTTGTGCATCTTTTTTTAGCATATTTTTTAATGTTGGATCAGTACATTGTTCTGAATAACATTCAAGTTTTTTCTCTATTGTAGAGTGAGCTCCTATTAAGTGACGAAGATTTTGTAATTCTAACTCATTTAGATTAGCCATAATAATCCCTCCTAACATTTCAAAATTCATTATTATTTTAAGCTGTTTTTTTTGTTTTATTCATAACAAATTATGTAATTAATCTTATGTTTAAACAATATATTATATTAAATACTAATATTAAGGAGTAATTTAATTTGATTTTTTTATGTATTTTTCTGATACTATTAGGCGTATGTGCAGTTGCCTTTGTACTATATCAATGCAATATTAAAATTACTGAATATAAAAGACAAATTTTAACTTTAAATAATCAACTTTCAAAATATAAAGATACAACTTATAAAAAAAGTAACAATGATTCCAAAAAAACTTTAATAATAAATTTTAATAAGCCTGAATTTAAATATGGAATTACACTACCTTATACCTCAATTTTCATAGCTCCCTCTGAAGAATCTATTGCAATTAGTAAAATCAAAGAAAAATCACAAGTAAAAATTATTGATGAAGCTGAAATAAATAATGAAATTTGGTATTATTCATTACTAAATACAGAATCAAAAATAAATTGTAATGGCTGGATTAAAAAAAGCCAATTTTCAATGCTTATGGAAGATACTAATAATATTATTAGTGAATAATACTAAGACTTTAAACTAAAAAACCCCACTTCAATTAATATTGAAGTGGGGTTTAAAAACTAATTATTTATATTATATAGAACTCTTTAATACTTCCAAATAGTAATATAAAAACTATTGAAGCTTATTTTATATAGAACCTTATTAATAGCTTATAAATTAAAGTCTATCTTTTAAAAAATGAAAATAATCCTTTTTTCTTCTTTTTAACTTTTTGACCTTGAAATACTATCTTTTCATTATTTAATAAAGCAAGTCCATTAGCTTCAAATCTCCTGCTTGCTCCTCTGCTTATGCTGTTTGCAACTTCACAAGCTTCCTTTAAGCTAGTATTTCTATTCCCATTACTATGAGCATCAGATCCAATAAAGCTATATACATTATTTTCTAAGAATAGCTCCGCTGTTTTCTTCACATCTTTTCCAAATAATCCTGTAAGACTTCCTCCGTTTAATTGGAATAAGTATCCTTCATCAATAAACTTATTTATTTCCTCTGGATTATTTATAAAATCAACATATCTTTCTGGATGAGCAATTACTGGAGTTATTCCTTTTATTTTAAGTTCATATATTTCATCTATAGCTTTTTGAAAATGTATTTTATCCATAGGGAATTCTATAAGCATATATCTTGATTCTCCTAAAGTACCAATATCTCCAAGTTTATAGTCCTCTAATATGTAATTATTAAAGAAAACTTCTTGTCCTGGATAAATTTCAATATTTAAGTTATTTTCCTTAGCTATCTTATTTAACTCTCTAACTTTATCTTTTACACTACTATAGTTTTCTGTCCAATACCCCTTAAAAAAGTGAGGAGTTGCTATTATTTTCTTAGTTCCTGACTCTTCTGCTCTTTTTAACATTTCTAAGGACATCTCTAAGCTTTTTGAACCATCATCTATATTAGGTATTATATGTGAATGTATATCTATCATGGCTTTCCTCCTTAAAATAAATACCTAAAAGGAAATCTATTTTCCTCTATAAGGCTTAAACAATTTTTTATTATGATTAAACCCCTTTACTAATCTACTCTTAATTTTCTATTTTTCACATGAATATTTTACCATAATATAAAGTCAAATAATATATTCTACCCCCTTATATTTCACAGGAAATATTATCCTTACAAAACAAATAGCTGTATCAAAATATATTCTAAGAAATTTATTTTTTAGAATATATTTAATACAGCTAAATTAATTTATAAACTTAATTTTTCTTTTTCAGTATTTAAAGATTCAATTTCTAAATTCATAGTTTTGATTTCTTCATATAAGGATTTTATTTCCTCGTTTCTATACTTTAATTCCTCTTCATAAAAAGAGTTTATCCTATAATTCAAAATCATTATTAAATTTAAAATAGACTGAGAAAAAGCTAGTTCTTCACTTTCATCTTTCTCTTCATCCTTTGCTAAATCACATTTTATTTCATTATATATTTCTTTTATCTTATAATTTGATATATCGTATGATAAAGCACTTTCTATATTTTTAAAGGCCTTATTTTTCTCATCTATTGTCATATATAATAATGCTAATAGAATTTTAACTTCTATTAATTCACTTCTTCTCTTATTAACTTCCTCTAGATTTTCTATTGCTTGTAAGTAATTTTTATCTTCTATTAAGTTTATTGAATCCTTATATTTTTCACTTATTAGTTTGAAATCATCACTTTCTATATCCCCTATAAATTCAGAAGCCTTATTATCTTCACATGAAATTTTCAAACTCTCATTCCAATATTTCTTTGCCCCATAAAAATCGCAATACATATATTTTATTATTCCTAAAAGATTTAAAATATCTATATTTACATTTCCAGAGCCATAAATTTTTTCTAAGAGCTTTTCTCCCTCTTTCAATTTCTTATTTAAAATTAAATCTAAAGCATTATTATAAACAACTTCTAAAGCTTCTTTACTATTTTTCATAAGAAATGCTCCCACTCTTAATTTACGAAATCAAATAAAAAATCTGTAAGTTCTTCATCTAATTTCATAAGTGCCATTTTATCATTATCTACTATGGCATCCTTCATATCACTCATAATTTCTTGAAGCTTTTCTCTATCAGCACTTGGTAGCATAGGAATTTTTCTTTCTGCTAACCTAAAGTTAGGTTCTACTAATTTAAATAAATTAGCTGATTTCCAAGGTACAAGTTCCTTATTATTTTCATTACTTGAAACTACCTCTTTAAGATCTTCAATCTCTTCTTTTGAAAGCCCTTTAGTAGACATTATTTTTGATATTTCATCTCCAGTAGAAAGAATTTCTGCTGAAACATTTAAAATTCCATTTAAATCATAGGTGAAGGTAATATCTATTTTTTCTTTACCAGTATCAGCCTTTGGTATTCCTGATAATATAAATTCATCTATTAATGTATTATCACTAACATATCTGCTTTCACCTTCATAAACACTTACCAACACTTCTGTTTGATTATCCATAACAGTGCAATATCTCTTTGTTACATTTGCAGGTAATTTTGAATCTCTATCAATTATAGGATCAAATATTCCTCCCTTTAATGCTACTCCTAAAGTATAGTTACATGTGTCAGTAACTATTATTGTACCTGAATCTCCAACTGGAATATCATTTTTAATAGCAGCTTGTACTGAAGCCCCTAAAGCCACAGCCTCATCTGGGTTTACTCCCCTTGCTATTTTTCCTTTAAATCTTTTTTCAAGCATATTTCTTACATAAGGTATTCTACTAGAACCACCAACTAATAATACTGTGTCTATTTCATTATCAGTAATATTTGCATCTTCCAAGGCCTCATTTACTATATCCTCAGTAGAATCTATTATTTCTTTAACATTAAACTCAAATTCTTCCCTAGTTAATACCATTTCTAAGTTTATTGGATTATTATCTTTGTCAGCACTAATATAAGGAAGTACAATTTCAGCCATCTTAGATGTGGATAATGTTTTTTTAGCTTCCTCTACCCCTTCCTTAAGTCTAGCCAAAATTCTACTATCTGAGGTATCTAATTTTACCCCTGTTGATTTATTAAATTCATTTACTACATGCTTTATTAATTTATTATCAATATCTTTTCCACCTAAATAATTATTTCCTCTACTTACTTTTACATCTAAAACTCCATTAAACATTTCTAGTATAGTTACATCAAAGGTTCCCCCTCCAAAGTCATAAACTAGAATATTACCGTTTTTATCTAGGTTGTCTACTCCATAAGCCATAGCTGCCGCAGTAGGTTCATTTATTATTCTTTCTACTTTAAAACCAGCTATTTCCCCAGCATTTTTTGTAGCTTTTCTTTGTATATCATTAAAGTTTGCAGGAACAGTTATTACAGCCTCTTCTACTTCTTCCCCTAAAAAATATTCAGCTACTTCTTTTAATTTTTTTAAAATTAGTGCTGAAATTTCTTCTGGTCTGTATTCTTTACCTTGAATTTGTATAATATTTTCTGTTCCCATTACTCTTTTTACCTCAGCAACTGTTAATTCAGGCTTTAATAAAATTTGATTTTTAGCTTTCTTTCCAACTTTTATTTCATCTCCCTCTATGGAAACTACTGATGGAATAGCGTGCTCGTCTCCTTCTTCAATATTTCTTATTATGCATGGCTTACCATCTTTTACATAAGCTATTTCTGAAGTTGTTGTTCCTAAATCAATTCCTATTATTCTTCCCATTCTATATCCTCCTTATTTTTAACTACTACTACTTGAGCTGTTCTCTCAATTTTTCCCTTGTATATGTATCCAAACTTTAAAACTTCGTTTATCTCATAATCTTTTCTTTCGTCATTCCAAATAGTACTAACACACTCATGTAAGCTTTCATCAAAAAAAGTTTCTTTCCCATCAATAAGAAGAATATCTACATTCACCATTGCTTTTTTCACTGTGTTTAATAGATTATTCATAGCCTCATTTAATACTTCATTGCTAGATTTTTGGCTAAAATCATGGATATATTTTATATTGTCCACTATACTTATTATGCTTTTAACTAATCTCTTTTCTCTTATTTCTAATTCTTTGTTTATTCTTTTGCTTCTAAGCTCCTCTTCCTCACTCTTTTTGCTTATATAGGTTGTAATCCCTTCAAGACTACTAGCTATTTTATAGACCTCTTCAATATATCCTTGATTCATATTTTCATTTTGTATGGCTATTTTTTTTATAGAATTTTTTATTTCTTTTAATCCTCTATCCTCTTCAAATAAATCTATATACTTTTTTTCTTCACAAATATCCTTTAAAGCCTCTTCATAATTCAAATCAGTACCCCCTTATTTTATTTATCTCTAAAACTATTTATTACTTTTCTAAATAAAATTTTCACGGGATTCCCCTCTCTTCTATTAGAATAAAATTCCTTAGGTACATTCTTTTCCTCTTTTATTTTCTGAACTTTGCTATATCTACCCAAAACCTTATCACTTAACTTTCTTGTTTCTAAATACACATTCCTATAATCGCTCTTTAACTTCCCAATTGATTTTACTAATTCATCATCTTCAAAATTAAAGTTATTGAAAAAGTTTTGATTTATTCTTTCAACATCCTTATTAAATTCAATATCATCCTTTAGAAATTTATTTACAGCATTATAAAAAACTATCTTTTTAAAATCTTCATTTATACTCTTATCTTCATAAAGCCTAGAAAAATCTAAAAAGCTGCGCCTTAAATCCATTATCTTTTCTAAGGTTTCTGTGTCCTTTTTTTCATCTATTAAAACTAAAGCTGTTGATGTAAGCCTAACTCCATTTTTAAAATGAAACTCTTTTAAAATTCTATCTAACAAAATTAATATTGAACTCTTTACCTCTTCATAATTATCCTTTAAAACAATTTCGCTTAAAGCTTCACACCCCTTATTAAAATCGTCTTTGCAATCTAATCTATCAGATAAATCTAAAAACTTAAGATATAACTTATACTTCTTAGAATTTATATTTTTATTTTCTAAGCCATCTTTTAAAACATTAATAGCCTTTGTATAATCCCTTAATTCGCTTTCATTATAAATTTCAAATAACTTTAAATAAAAATCCACTTCTACATTTTTTAAATTCAAGCTCTTTTTAAGGACGCTCTCTAAATTTTTAAGATCATAATTATCTCCATAAGCATTTATTAAAAGCTTATAGTATTCTATATTGTTAGGTTCTCTTATAACTAATTCTTTTAGTATCTTAGAACTTTTTTTATAATTTCTACCTCTCATTAAGCATACTGCTAAGTCCTTTTTAACCTTTGAATTATCAGGATATTTTTGTAGAACTTTTTCAAAATTTAAAGCTGCTAAATCATACTTTTCACTTTTAGCTAAATCAATACCTTCATTAAGTACATTTTTTATTTCAACATCAAAAGTCTCTAAAATATATGCATCCCTTTTAGACTTGTCTATTAAGGTTTCATAGGCATCTCTTATAACTCTATATTCTCTTGGAAACTTTTCAGGTGGATATTTTTTAGTCATATTAAAATAGGCATTTTTAACTTCATTATCAGAGGCATCTATCTGAATATTTAATTCTTTAAAATAATCTATCATATACATCCTCCTAAAATTAATTAACGATATATCTCTATACCATAACTTTATTTCAGTAAAACTAATAATATTCATTAGTAAGCCTATTTTATTTATAAAACTTAGAATACTTTAGATTAGAACTATTTTTTTACTCATAATTATATTTATTTTAATTTGACATAAATTGCTTATATTAATAAAATGTTAATGAATTATTTGATAAAAATAACTAATAATTCAAATATTATATTAACAAGCTTTCGGAGGTTTATATGACGCATAGACCTATGCTCAATAAGATAAAACTTTTTTTTATAGTTCAAATTATATTAAGTTTTTTAGTCTTGGCAGGAACATTACTTTCTATATTGGTAATACCATCACACTTACCAGACTACTTCATATGGGCCATAGCCTTTTCATTTTGGGTTTTTCAATGTGGATTTAGTACATTGTTTGCATTTAAATATAGAATTTCTAAAAGTTCCCTAAGCACCATAAAATTAAGCTTTATATTAATTGGAAGCATACAAATTTTAATAACCTTAGCAACAAACTTATTTGGTATATTTAATCTTCCAATTTTCAACACACTAATAATAAAAAACTTTCAGTTTTTAATATTATCCTTAATATTTATTGCAATGATTTATACCCTTATAAAAGATATGCTTAAGTATAGCCTTTTAAAGGATTATATTATTCGTGATTCATTTTTTACCTTTATACCTTTTGCCTTTATTATTTATAAGAACTCTAAATACTTTATATCTTCCATATACTTCTTGGATGATTCAGTATATAGCTTAGCTCTATTAAATCTAAACAGCTTAAGGATTTTTTTAGAAGGATTTCTTATTATATTGATTTTTGTGAAAACTATTTATCTAAGAGGAAATAAAAAAAGTAGCTTTCTATTATTAATATATTTTTATGTCTCAAATCTTAACTGCTATATAATCTCATATTTTAATAGCAAGTTACTTTTTTCTCATTATTTATATCAAGGTATTGGAATTTACTTTATTTGCCCAATATTATTAATGTTTTCTATATATTATTCAATTACAGAACAAGAGAAAGCTCCAGATCAAGTGCTATTTGATGATTCATATATGAATATAAATAATTCATGGATAAGTATTACTATTGGAATTTTCCCTGTATCCTTTTCAGCTATAGATATAATCTCATCTTCTATAGCAAGTAAAGATTTTAATGGTATAGAAAGTTTAGTAATTATACTTCTTGTAATGATTTTATTAGTATCTAGAGATGTTATATTAAGAAAAGATAATTTAAGGTTAATTGCAAGTGTTAAGAGAGCTAATGAAATAGACTTTTTAACTAATATGTATAGTAGAAATTACTTTTTAAAGAAGCTTGAAACTCTAACTACTGATTATGCACTTTTCTTTATAGATATAAAAAGCTTTAAGGATATTAATAATATTTTTGGACATGTTGTTGGTGATAAAGTATTAGTAGAAGTAGCAAATAAGATTAAAGAACTAAAACTTCTTCTTGGTAAAAATATTTTCTACTGTAGATATAGTGGAAATGAATTTGCACTAATATGTAGATTAGATCAAGTTGACCTTATATTAAAATTCTTTAGAGGCCTTGAAAATATAAAAATTCAACATAACTCTGATTTAATACATGTAAACTTTAATATTGGATATTCATTAAATGATTCAAATATTAATTTAGATTTACTAATTCAAGAAACGGACTATGCTTTAATGAGAGCTAAAAAACTTAAAGGCCCTAATAACTCTATACTTATGTATGATGATAATTTAAAAACTGATTTAGAACATATGAATATATTAAAAAAGGATTTTAAAAATGATCTTTTAGCAGATAAATTTCATTTAGTCTTCCAACCTAAGGTTTGTGTAAAAACCTTAAAAATAGTAGGTTTTGAAACTCTACTTCGTTGGAAACATGATAAACTAGGCATAATTTCTCCTTGTAAATTTGTGCCCATTGCTGAAAACTTAGGTGAAATATCTTCCCTTGACTTATATGTTTTTAAGAAATCCTGTGAGTTTCAAAGATACTTAATAGATAAGGGAATAAAATTAAAGTGTAGTGTAAATTTATCCTTAAACACTTTAAAATCCTATGAAAAAATAAATGAAATTTTAAAGATTTATAAAGAGTATGAAATTCCAAAAAACTTAATAACAGCAGAAATATTAGAAAATGTATCTCTAAATAATAATGCACAAACAATCTCTTATATTAATCTTCTTAGAGAAAATGGAATTTGTATATCCATAGATGACTTTGGGACAGGATACTCTTCTCTTAGCCAAATATCTAATCTGTATTTTGATGAGTTGAAAATTCCAAGAGAGTTTGTAATAGATGCAAGAACCCCTAGTAAATTAGCTGTTATTGAAGCAATATCTTTATTAGCAAAAAAATTAAATGTAACCTCAGTTATTGAAGGGGTAGAAAATTACGAGGATTTCAAACTATTTAGTAGTTTAGGATTTGATATTGTTCAAGGATATTATTTCTCTAAACCATTAACTAAATCTGAAATAATAGATTATATAAAAGTTAATAATAATAAAATAAGCTAGTAGCTAATTAAGTTTTTCATATTTAAATAATAAGAAAAAGGGCTGTATCAAAATATAATAATAAAACTTATTTTGATACACACCCTTTTTCTTTATTTATATAAAGATTTTTCATATTTTCCAATTATTTTTATAACCGAAAAAATAAAAAGTGCAATTCCTAATATTAATAAAACTATAACCATAATTGGAAATTTACTTAATAACATTGGCATTATTAATACTCCTAGTAAGTTAAAAATTATATGTACAGTAATATTTCCTAAGATTGAATCTGAATACATATAGATCAAAGCTAACACTATACCTAAAATAAATGTATAAATACCTTGAACTAAATTTAAATGCATAATTCCAAAAATTAAAGCTTGTACTAAAATAGCCACTATTATATTAAAGTTTTTTCTTAAATATCCGAAGATAATTCCTCTGAAAACTATCTCTTCATATATAGGTATTAATATTATGGCTATTACTAATTGTAATGCAGATTTGCTTGCAACATTTAATTGGTTAACAACCTCACCATAACTTGGTATTATTTTAGTTAAAATACCACTTAAAAATAATAATATTATACTTACTCCTATGCTTAAGGCAATAATATACAAATATTCTTTTAAATTTATCTTTTTTATTTTTATTCTTTTTAATAGCCCTTCATTAGAAGGTAAAAGTATAATTGCAATTAATACTAAAGTTAATATATCTCCTAATATTGTTAGTGAAAAAATATTTTTTTGAAATAAGGAAATATTATTCTTTGTATAACCTAAAAAAAATACTTGTATAAAACTTACAATAAGAAAATTTAAAATTGGGAATCCTAAGCATACTCCTACTGTTTTAAAAAACTTTTTCATATACAATCTCCTCTAAGCTAATAGTTGCTTATATAATATAACAAAGTTAACTACAAAGTATATAATAGTTAACACTAACCCTATAATATTTAAGGCTAAGGCTATTTTATACGCCTTACAACTGAACTCTTTTATTTTCTTAGAAGACATAACTATTCCTACTATACTGATAATTATCCCTATTAATGGAATAAGCCAAGCTATACAGCTTATTACCCCTAAAATTATTGGTGCTTTTGACTTTTTAATTTGATTCTCCATTCTTTTCTCCTTTTCATAATTTTTCCCTTTTAATGTTAATTATATGTTTTAATGTATTATTTGTAAATATTTATCGACTTATATTCATAAAAATACTATAATTTATCTATAATCATCTTTAGGAGGTATTTTAAATGGAAAATGTTAAATTAATGAATAAATCCAAAGATTTAGTACATTCTTTATATAATAGTCTTTCAAAATCAAAAGAAAATAATTTTGATGATATTAAAGAGGTCTTATTAAAAGTTTATACAAAACTAGATTTATGTGATGAGAAAAATATTTCTTTAATAAATAGATTAGTTAACTATATATATTTTACAGCTTACACACAAAAACTAACTTTTTCATCTCATGAGGAGAATATAATAAGAGAATTATCCAACATAGGTAAATATGCTGGTTTAAATGGAGTATATCGTTCAGATTATGGAGATAAATCTCAATTTTAAATAAAAATTAAATTCTAATTCTTTCAATTGTAGCAAATAAAATTACACTATTTACTTAAATTTTAAATAATATCATAGCTTTAATATATTTTGAAACTTCAATTAAATATGGTAAAATTAACAATAAACTGAAATTATTGTATTTAAATATGTAGATTGGAGACTTTTTCATGAAAAAAAATATAGCTCTCAGTAGTTTTTTAAACATATCATTGAAAATTTTATTTCTTTTGATTTTAGTAGAAATAATTTTTCATGGAAATTTATACTATAATTTTTCAATTACTTCATTAGTGCTTTCTATTATAGCAATAGGCTTAGTAATATTTGTATATTTTTATTTAAAGAAAAATTATAACAAAAAACTATTATTTATTATTATTTTATCAGTAGGCTTAATATTTAGAGTCTTATGGTTTCTAAATTTAGATAGTATTCCCATAGGTGATTTTAACAGAATGTTTATATGTTCTGGTGAATTTCTATCTGGAAGTAACTATATGTTTAGAGGAACAAGTTACTTTGCAAGATTTCCACATATGACAGCAACAGTACTTTATTTTGCCATAATAAGAAATTTTTTTAGTAACCCCTTAGTGGCTATTCGTATTATAAACTTAGTACTTTCAATGTTTAACATAATTCTGCTTTATATGATTTCTAAAGAAATTTTTAAAGATGAAAAGAAAAGTTTTTGGGTTTTATTAATAAGTGCCCTATATCCACCTATGATATTGTATAACAATGTTTATTGTTCAGAAAACTTAGCTATGCCACTTTTATTGCTAAGTGTACTTATGTTTTTTAAATCAATAAACAATAAACAAAATTTATTATACTTATGTCTATCTGGAATCTTTTTAAGCTTGTCTCATTTATTTAGACCTAATGGATATGTTTTTATAATAGCTTATATAATGTATTTATTTCTTTATTTCAAAGAAAACATTGCTGTTAAGCTTAAAAATATTCTAGTAGTATTAGCCTCATTTATAGTTCCTTTTGTTCTATTTAGTACACTGCTTATTAAATTAAATATAACTGAATATCCTCTTTGGCATGGTACAGAACCACCAAGCATTTCTATGCTAAAAGGAACAAACATAGCCTCTGGTGGAAAGTGGAGTGAAGAGGACTTCAAAGTTTTTCATGACTGTGATGAAAACTATGAAAAAGCTGATAAAAAGGCTAAAGAAATAATAAAAGAAAGGTTAGTAAATACTCCTAAATTAGAACTTGCTAAATTCTATGTTTCAAAATTTTTAAACTTTTGGAATAACGGAAGTTTTGCTGGTGATTACTGGTCTGAAGCTGGACTGGATGAAGCTTATAATAAGGAAGATTACCTAAAAATGCTAGGAAAAGAAGATGGAAATATGACTATAAGAATCAGTGAAGAAGGAGTATTCTATATTCAAAGTTTCTACATTATACTTCTTGCATTATCATATGTTGGATTATATAAAAATAAGTCAAAAAGAAAGAACTTAATTGATCTTCTTTATATACTTTTTGGTGGCATGTCACTACAGTTATTACTTATAGAAGCTCAAGACAGATATTCATATCCTTTATCATGGATATTTATAATTCTTGCCATGACTGCTTTTAATCCCAAAGAAAATGAAGAGCCATTAGATTATGACTTACTTTAGGAAGATTTGTGTAAAACAAATCTTCCTAAAAAAATTTAATTTTTTCTTTCCTTTATTGCTTTTTCTAAATCTTCATTACTAAATACCATACGTACTTCAATTCTTCTATCTTTCTTTGTTTCTTCTATATTATATTCATCATATCCTCTATCTCTTTCCTCTTTAGAAGCATAGTTTTCAAACTCAGACATTCCTGAAGCTTTAAACTTTTCTCCATGAAGGTTTTCAAGTTCACTATCCTCTGGCATCATTTCATTTAAAAAGCTTATTGCTCTTTCAGTGGATAACTCTCTTCCATGAATTGTGCTTCCAGCAAAATCTGTATGTCCTACAATCTCTATATAATCTATTTTTTCTTTTATATCCTCATTAGATAGTAACTTAAAAAATATATCTCCAAGTTCAGAAGCTAATTTCTTTCCATCTTCCTTTAAAACTGAACTATCACTATCAAAAAAAGTTTCTGTTTTTATATCAATTTTTCCTTCTTCTCTGTTAAAATTCATTACCTCTTCATTAACTGCATATTGATTTAATTCTCCTTGAATTTTGTCATATACAGTTTCTCTTTCTACAGCTATATTATCTACAAAAATACTTGAAATTCCTATTGAAGTAAGTAAGATAAAGAAAAAAACTAAGGTAACAGTAGTCATTATGTCAACAAAGGAAGGCCAATAAGAAGGTACTTCTTGTTCTGTCTTATACTTTCTTCTCCTAACCTTCATTTTTAACACCTACCAATCTCTTTACTATCTTTTTTCCACCCTGAATCTGCCTTTCCAATTTCCCTATTCCTATTAGTACTTCTACTTAACTCCTCAGTTGCTAGGCTAATATCTCTTAGAGGAACATTTAATTTATCAACTATATTTGATGAAAGTTCTTGAGTTTCTCTTTGAAGAGCGTAGTATATACCATTTGCAACTTCATTTTTCATATTTGAGACATTACTTGAAAATTTATTTATTCCTCTTTCAAATTCTCTATATCCATCATTTAATTTTGAAATTTGATTTGAAATAATTTTATTATTTCTGCTTTGCTCATCTTTTATAATATTAAATACATCATTAAAGGTATTATACCCTCTTCTCACCTCATTGCTTTGAACCTCTAATCTCATACAAAGCTTATTTATTTCTCTCCTATTATCATTTATAGCCTTTGATAGTTCATTTACACTCTCTTCAAGCCTAGCAGATTTATTAAGGAATTTATTATTTGTTGAATTTACAGAATTACAAAACTCTGCACTTACCCTACTAAACTTTTCCAAATCTTCCCCAAAGCTTTTTATAGGTGTTTTTATTCCCATGACCGAAACTCTAAAGTATGATACAATATTCTCTAAATCACTTATATGTTTATTCATTCCATTAAAGGTACTTGTCATATCTAGAGTGTTTTTATTTATGCCTTCAACTAAATTATTTATTCCCTTGTTAAATAATTCATCTAACTTTACTGAAAAACTTCCTAAAGCTTTATTCATAAAATCAGTAAGTACATCTTTATCTGATTTTATATAAATAGAAAATAATATGTTATCTAAATAGTCTTCAAAAACATCATAAAAATCCTCTTTAGCTCTCTTTAAATTAATGTTTAAACAATTTAAGATGATAGAACCTATTACCCCTACAATACTTGTCCAAAAGGCACTAGACATACTTCCTAAAGGCATATTCATACTTCTTGAGAAGTCAGCCATGCTCTGTGTTCCAGAAGATAATATACCTGTTGTTGTCATAATTGCCACAGTAAGCCCTAAAAATGTACCTATAAGACCTAATGCTATTGAAATAGATGGTAGTATATTTGCAATATTTTCTTCTTTTAGTATTCTCTTTTCTATATTCTTTTGAATTATTACCTCTGTGTTGATATTATATGTTCCTTTAATAGCACTCTTTCTAAAATCATCTGCCATTGACTTTAACTCTGAATTAAGAAATTTAAGTTCCTTTTGATCTTCATTATTTGAAACATTAATCCACTCACTCTCATTAAAAGCATTTAAAAGATTCTCATACTTTTTCTTAACCCTCATATTGTAGATAAATCCTAGGCATATAACTATTAAAATTAATGTAACCCCAATATACCCTAGAATATTTTGAGTTAAAAAAGATTTTAATATGTTGCTTATTGTACTCATTATAAAAAATTCTCCTCCCCTATTAATTAATCTTTATATGAAATATATGATTACAAATAGATTTTTATAATGAATTTCCATAATAAATAAAATAAAAAAGCCTTATGAATACTCAAGTTACCCTTGATTTCATAAGACTTAATTTTAAATATTTCTTAAACTATAAACTATCTATATAAAGAATAAAGGCTGAAGAAATTATTCTCCAACCAAATCCAAAATAAATACTAACACGCTATAAGTATTTACTATATGTAGACAGTATCATATTCTGGTTAAAAATTCAATAAAATCTACATATTTTTCTCTATTCTTTAAAAATTTTTATCATTTTATTGAATAAACTGGCTGTAACACCATAATAAATCATAAAAATATGCCCATTTCTCTTGTCTTAACTTTAAAAATTAAATAAATTTATATTTCATTAAAGCTCTGTTTCCATAAATCTAATTCTTCTAAATGCTCATCAATTAAAGAATCTTTTATGTACTTAACTCGCTTTCCCTCTGCACTTCTATATTTAGTTTCACATATCTTTACTAAAAACTGCATTATTCCATCATAACATTTCATAACGTTTCCTATTCTATAGCTACGCTTCTCTATATTGCAATCCCCATATATTAGCCTACTGCTTTGTATCATAGGTATGAAATCTCTAAACCGTTCCTCTATTGCTTCCCCTAAATTAGTGGCAGAGCATATTAATTTATAAATTCTTATTAATTTAAGCTTATCATCCTGCGCACATTGTGATATCTTTTTCATTTCATCTCTTGCAGATTGTATTTCCATAGTTTCTTCATCTAAATTTTTATTTATTTTGTTTATCTTAAAGACCTTAATAAAAGGATTCTTTATATTTTTTATAATAGACTTTTCATCATAATCTATCAGTAGCAGTTCTTTAATAGGTCGTATATTATAATCATTTATTATATATTCACTACTGACTTCTTCTCCTAAAGTAGCTTTTATACTTTGTCTTTCTAAAATACTCATATTCTTAGCATATTTAGGTACTAGTGTTTCTAATATATATATTTTTTCTTCGTTTATTTTGTTAACTAAGTGCTTTATGTCCCTATTTTCATTCTTTAACTCTTCATTATATTTTTCTTTTTCACCATAAAATAATTTCTGAAGTTCTAAAGCCCTATTATATGCCTCGTCAAAACCTTTGGTAAACATTTCTCCTCCTGAATAAAAAATTAAAACTAATATACGTCCCTATATTTATTATATATCACAAAAGAGAAAGTTCTAAGTACTTATAACAATTTAAATATAATAAATATTTAATTTCCTTGACTTTAATTATATATTAACGTATAGTTAAAGAGTAGTAGATACAATTTAATGACGCGGGATGGAGCAGCTGGTAGCTCGTCGGGCTCATAACCCGAAGGTCGTAGGTTCAAGTCCTGCTCCCGCAACCACAAAAGGTTCTGTAAAACAGAACCTTTTTTTATTTTTATTATAATATATGTTTAAAAAAGCTATATCAAAACAAATTATTAAAATAAAGTTTTGATATAGCTTATTTTTTAAATCTAACTATATTTTATTTTTCTAATCTTTTTAAATCTCTTCTAATATCTTTTTTTAATTCCTTGTATTGTTTTTTGTACTCTATAGCCTCTTTCTTTAACTCTCTTATCCATTTTTCAGCTATTTGTTCTTCATGAGTTTTAAAATGCTCATATTTCTTGTATTCTTTTAAAGCCTCTTTTATTTTTTTATCTAATTCTTTAGAATCAATTAAATCTTCGCATTCCTTACCAGTTAGATCCTCATACTCTCTATAAACTTCATATAAAGCTTTCATAGCTTCTCTTTTAACTTTTTCACCTTTTAAATTATTTAATAATTTTTTTAATATATTTTTATGTTCTGCTAACTCTTCATCCTCACCATCTTCAGCTAAAGCAAGTAACATCTCTAATTTCTTTTTAGTATAATCTAATGTAGTATCCTCTAAGGCATCTTCTATTCCATATTGTTTAAGAAATTTTCTAAATTCTTTCATATCTGCTGCATCATTAAATGGTATAAATTCTTCTACTTCAATATCTATTATTTCTTTACTCATTTGTATTACCTCCTAAGATAAATACAAATACTATAGTTTCAATGTAGACTTTCTCTACACTCAAGCCTTAGTATTTATATAATTATTTATTAATTATAATAATACTAAGACTATTTATTTTAAAGGATTATAATCACTAGTTATTAATCTCTCTATTTTAATCATTAAAAATCTTACTTTTTTTATATTTTCAATCCATACCTTTAAAAATAATTTAATAATAAATAAGCTTTCTTAAATTATTTTTAAGTTCTACACATTTGCCTTTACATTTAAATCTACACTTTTAGATTTATTATTAAAAACAACTTTCAATAAAATAGGGGTTACTATAGTTGTAACCACAACCACTATTACTACTGGTGCTAAAAATTCTGGCAGCATAAGTCCCATTGCAATTCCTTTATTTGCAACTATAAGTGCCACCTCACCCCTTGATATCATTCCTGTTCCTATTTGAATAGCTTCCCTATTACTATACCTACATAGTTTAGCTCCTAAGGCACATCCAAAAACCTTGCTTAATATGGCTACTATAAGTAATAATATTGCAAATATGAAAATAGTTTTTGTCATAGCTGTTAATTGAACCTTTATACCTATGCTAGCAAAAAATATAGGAGATAATAACATATATGACAAGGTTTCAAATCTTGAATTTAAATATTTACTTCTATTTGAATCAGATATTACTAAACCTGCTATAAAAGCTCCTGTTATATCTGCAACCCCAAAGAATTCCTCAGCACAAAAAGATAATAATAAACAAAATACAAAGGCTATTATTACAAATCTTCTTAAATCTCTCTGATATCTTTCATCTAATTTTATAAATGCCCAGTGGAACAGATATCCTGCAAATCCAGCAAAAATAAAGAACATAACTATTTTAGCTAAAACTATTATTACATTAATTGATGGATCTGCTAAGCTAGTTGTTATGGTTAAGGCTATTATTCCTAAAATATCATCAATAATGGCCGCTCCTAGTATTGCATTTCCTGCCCTTGTGTTTAATTTTCCCATTTCCTTTAAAGTTTCTACAGTAATACTAACTGAAGTGGCTGTTAATATAATTCCTATAAATACATTTTGCAATATTGTATTAACATCATTTCCCTTATTAAATATACTTGCAATAAAAAATCCTACTGCAAGAGGAATTATTACTCCAAGTACAGCTATTATAAATGATGCTTTACCAGTTTTCTTTAATTGATTAATATCAGTTTCTAAGCCAGCTGTAAACATAAGTACTATAACACCTAATTCTGCAAGCTTTTGAATAAATTCTGTCTCAGATAAAACATTTAAAACAGCAGGTCCCAAAATAACCCCAGCTACTAAAGCCCCAACAACCTGTGGCATTCTAACCTTTTTAGTTATTAATCCAAATAGTTTAGTACTAATAAGAATAAGTGCTAAGTCAAATAAAAACTCATAAGATAGCATTACAAATCCTCCCACTCAAAATATACATTAATTTACATTATAGTTTTATTTTGTAATTTTTTCAATCCTATTTATAACTAAATTCTTTAATATATTGATTTTATATAAGTATTAATACACCTAAATTATTTATATTATTAATAGGGAAAATTTTACTTTACTTATTCTAATAATCAAAAATATGAAATTTACTCTTTAACAATAAAATTAATATAGTACAATTAATAAGTAACCTTTTATGCTAAAATTAAAATTGCTGCTAAATTCTAATAAAGGGGGAATAAACAGTTATGAAAATTTTAGTTGTAGATGATGAAGTAAGTATTTTACAACTCATAAAAATGAACTTAGAAATAGAAGGTCATGTTCCTATAACGGCTGAGAATGCTTTAGATGCATTAGAATTAGTAATAAAAGAAAAGCCAGATATAATAATTTTAGATGCTATGTTACCTGATATAAGTGGATTTAATTTAATCCCTAAAATAAAAAATATTGATGATATACCTATAATAATGCTAACTGCAAAAAGTGATATAAATGATAAGCTTTTAGGGTTACAATTAGGTGCTGATGATTATATAACAAAACCATTTAATAGCACTGAACTAATTTTAAGAATAAATATAGTTGGCAAACATATTTCAAGTGATTCAAAGAAAAAAGTAAAGGATTTAACCGTTGGAGATTTAACCTTACTACTAGATGAAAGAAAGGCTCTTATTAAATCTGAATATATAAACTTAACCTTTAAAGAATTTGAAGTGCTAAGATGTCTTTGCCAAAATAAAAATAAAGTTTTTTCAAGGGAAGAGCTTCTAAATAAAGTTTGGGGGTATGACTTTGAAGGAACAACTAGGGCTGTAGATATTCTAATTCAAAGACTTAGAAAAAAATTAGGTCCATGTCAAAATTACATAAAAACCTTATATAAGGCTGGTTATAAACTAGATGAAAAATAATAAAATACAAATAAATTTAAACTTAAAACAAAAAATTATTTTAACTAATTTATTAATATTAGCTCCTATAATAATTTTTATCTTCATAATAACTTATAACGCTTTAAGTAAAAATCTAATAAATAACTCTATTGAATATTTACTTGATAAAAGTAGAACAACTGAATCATATATTCTTAATCTACTTTCATCAAATGATTCTGAAGATAAAGAAGATATTATTAGAGATAATGCTCCATTTATAGCTTCAACACTTAGTGAAAAATATAATGTGAGAATACAAATAATTAGTAATTCAGCCCAAATAATATATGATTCTTCCTCAGATGAAGTTTCATTATTTGGTTCAGATATAAATGAAGCCTTAGATGGCCAAACTGCTTACATAGTAGAAAAAATAGATAACGTACCTACTCTTTTTCTTTCTAGCCCAATATTTTATAAAGGAAAAGAATATGGTGCAATTAGGCTTATATTAATAAATACAGAAGCCTATGAGATTTTAAGAAATACCTTAACCATATTTATTATAAGTGGTTTAATAGCCATAGTAATTGCCATCTTTTTAATAAATACTTTTGCTAAAGAACTAGTTAGTCCCTTAATGATTTTAAAGCAAAAGTCTAAAAATATTTCTGAAGGAAAATTTAAAGAGGAATTGCATATAACAAGTGGAGATGAGGTTGAAGACTTAGCAAACACCTTTAACATAATGAGTGAAAACCTTGATAAATACATAAATGAAATAAAGTCAGCTAAGCTTCACCAAAAAAAGTTTTTTGATAATGTCTCCCATGAATTCAAAACTCCACTTACTGCCATAATTGGCTTCTCTGAAATAATTCCTAAGTTAAATGATAAGGAAAAAATAGTTCAAAGTTCAGCTCTTATAGAAAAAGAAGGAAAAAGACTTTTAAATTTAGTAGAAGAGATCCTTCTTTTAGCTAAAAGTAATAAGAATACCTTTGAAATTGAATATACCTATATAGATGTTAAATCCTTAATAGATGATTGTCTAAAAATATTAAAAATAAAACTTGATAATTATGATATTAAGGTTTATAGAAATTATGAATCATTTTTTATATATGGAGACCATGATAAGACAAAACAAGTCTTCATCAATATAATAGATAATGCCATAAAATACAGTGGTTGTGAAACCCTTAATATATCAACAAAGAGATTTCCAAATAAAATGGAGGTCATTATAGAAGATGATGGCACAGGTTTCATAATTAAAGATGAGTATGTTAATCCTAAAGGAAATGGACTTGGAATAAAAATATGTAAAGATATAATGCAAAGCCAAAACTATGGTTTTAATATAGAAAGTGAATTAGATGTTGGTACTAAGGTCACACTCTCCTTCTCTATTGGTAAAAATAATGAGATTAAGGAGGGAGATTTTAATGAGTAAAAATTTCAAAAACACACTTGCTATTTACTTGTTTTTCATAGTAATAATACTTGCTACCTATATCTATTATTCTAGTAATATATATGACTCATTAACAGTTGTTAAAAGTTCACAAGAAAATAAGGGAGATTTAAATATTAAAATACCTGATAAAATAATACTTTCAAACCCTTATCTAGGAACTACAGTAATATCAAATAAATCTGAACTTAATGAGTTACTTCAGTATTTTAATAAAATATGTGTTACTAACTCAACTAAAGAAAATGCTTTACCCTTAGAAAACACCTTATTTATATCTGGTGAAATTCATTATTTAAATGGAGATAAAACTCCCTTTGAAATATCAAACATATTAAAATTAGACGGTGAAAGTTATTCTAATAACTCCTCTTTAATAAATATGCTTAGAAATAATCTAAAGGACGCATTTTATACTGTTAACAACCTTGAATCCATATTATCAAGCCCTGATAATCTAATAACCTATAAAGAGGATGGAACTATGAAAAAGCTATCAAAGGATTCTAAATCTCTTTTATTAGAGGACTTTAAGTCCTTAAGACTTATGAATGATAATAAGGATTTTTTAAAAACTGATTTAAGTGAAATACCTAAACATCATTTAACTTTATATAGATATGCTAAAGAAGGAGATATCTCCAATAATACTTTTTATATAGATGTTTATAAAGACTACGTGATCATACAATATCTAGGTGATGAAAATGGTAAAAATATTTATTTAAAGGGGAATTTAAATGAAGAAATTTTTAAATAAAAAAATCACCATAATACTAACGATTATAATTCTACTATTAATAGCAAAATTACATATTATAAAAAAAGAAAAGGCTTTAAGTACATCTAACATGAATCATATAGTTGTTTATGGCTCTCTTAGAGAGGAAGAAGGTAAATATCTTCTTGAAAAATTTAAAAATGAATATGATTGTACTTATGAATATATAAAGCTTCCAACGGAAGAAGCTGTGCAAAGAATATTAGATACAAAGGATAATCCTCAAGGAGATATTTTTATTGGGGGAAGCTGTGATGGATATGAAATTTTGAAAAAGTATGATGCCTTAGAAGAATATAACTCTCCCTGGGCCAATAATATTCCTGCAAAATACAAGGATTTAAGAGGATATTGGACTGGTTTTCAAATAACTCCACTATCAATAGGAATAAACAAATCTCTATGGCAAACATATTTTGGAGATTCTGTTCCCTACCCTAAGAAAATTGAGGACTTATTAAATCCAGAGTTTAAGGATAAAATAATACTCCCTAATCCACAAACCTCTGGTACAGGATATACCTTAATGGCATCACTTTACCAAGAGTTAGGTAAAGAAAAATTTGAGACATTTATAGCTAAGCTTAATGAAAATGTATCCTCTTCAACCATAAGTGGATTTAACTCAATTCAAAGAGTTGCCTCTGGCGAATATCTTATAACGGTTAACTTTCTAAGTGACCAATTAATAGCTAATAGATCTTCAGACAATATAATTAGCATAGTACCTGAAAATGCTGGTTGGAATGTAGACTCTATAGCTTTAATTAAAAATTCTAAGCATGAAAAAATAGCTAAAAGCTTTATAGACTTTGTATTATCAAAGGAAACCTCAAGTGATTTATCAAAGTTCTCTAAGGCTATTTCTACTAAGAACTTTGATACAAGCCAATTTAAAATATATGATAAGTATAATTTCTATCTTGCTGCTGAAGATAGGGAAAAAATAATGCAAATACTCTATAAGAATAATGATTAACTAAAATGATAATAACTTATATATAAATGAAATTTATTTAATAAACAGCATAGTATTAAATTTAATTAAAATCTCTTAAATGTTACATTTATGAAACATTTAAGAGATTTTGTTGTTTAATTCTTATTTTATTATTAATAAGTAAACTGTTTTTTGAAAACATTAACACGTATAACACATATAACTAGGAGGATTATAGAATGTTTGGATTTTTTAGCCCAGCTCCAGCAATACCTAGACTTCCAAAAGATAAGGTATCATCAGCATACAAAGCATATCGTATTCGTATGTTCCTTATGATATTTATTGGATATACAGGTTACTACTTAGTTAGAAAAAACTTTGCTGTAGCATCACCATATTTAATTGATAACTATGGATTTTCAAAAACACAAATCGGACTTATAAGTATGGGACTTGCTGTATCTTACGGTTTAAGTAAGTTCATTTTAGGAAATTTATCAGACAAATCAAACGTAAAGAAATTTATATGTTTTGGACTTATTGCATCATCAGTATTAAGTGTTCTAATGGGATTTGCTCGTACAGTTCCAATATTCTTAATACTTATGGTATTTAACGGATTCTTCCAAGGTATGGGAGCTCCACCATGTTCAATAGTATTAGGTAAATGGTTCTCTCAAAAAGAAAGAGGACTTAAAATGGGAATATGGAATACTTCTCATAATATAGGTGGAGGTTTAATCGCCCCTATAGCAACTTTATGTTTATTAGTATTTGGACAAAATCATTTCCAATCAATATTCTTTGTACCAGCAATAATATGTACAATAGTAGCTTTATTCTGTTATGTAATTGGAGCTGATACTCCAGCATCTGTTGGATTACCTCCAGTTGAAGAATATAGAAATGATTATCCTGAAGTTAAGGCTGAGGTTAATCCAACAACTTTATCTTCAAAAGAAATAATGGTTAAATATGTTCTTAAAAATAAATATGTTTGGTACTTAGCACTAGCTAATATCTTTGTTTATTTAATAAGACAAGGTGTTGTTAACTGGATTCCTATATACTTAAAAGAATCAAAAGGATTCTCTGCTGCTAATGCAAACTGGGCAATGTTCTTATTTGAATATGCTGCAATACCAGCGTCAATATTACTTGGATGGCTTTCAGACGTTGTATTCAAAGGAAAGCGTGCTCCACTTAGTATCTTATGTATGATCGGTGTTATATTTGCTACAGTAGCTTACTGGCAAACAAGCAGTACATTAGTAACAATGATTTCTGTTGCATTTATAGGATGCTTCATATACGGACCTCAATTATTAATAGGAATGAACTTAATAGACGTTGTACCTAACTTCGCTGTTGGTTCTGCTACAGGTTTCTCTGGACTTTGCGGATACCTTCTTGGTGAATTCATGGCTGACTTCGTTTTAGGTATGATAGCTGATAGCTTTGGATGGAACGGTGCATTCATATTTATCATAGTAGGTGCATTCATTGCATTACTTCTTTTAGCTTTAACTTTAAAGATAAAGAAAAATCCACAAGTTGAAGATAAGATAGCTTAATATTTTAATCACAATATAACTAAATATATACATATATAAATCAGATAAAGGAAACTAGGAGGCTCCCCCTTTCTAGTTTCCTTTTTTATTATAGAAATTAAAAATTATAAATATTTTTAGAGAATCACTGATTTTATCTAAAAATATATAAAGTTTATTCTCTTATATGCTTTAAAGTGCTTACTGGATGTCCTTTTAAAAGTCTATTTCCATCAGTATATCCTTCTTCTCTTCCTTCTAATTCTTTAATTAATATCTTTCTTAAATAATCTATTCTCTCTTTATACTCTTCTGAATTTATAAGGTTAGTAAGCTCCTTTGGATCTTTCTCCAAATCAAAATATTGCTCCTCACCTCTTTGAGAAAACCATAGAAACTTATCTTTTTTTGTTACAATGTAGTGATTAGAATCCTCACCAAAGGAATGTTCTCCATGAATATATTCTCTCCAATTAAAATCTCTTTCTTCTATTAAATCCTTAAGGCTTAATCCTTCTACTGAATTAGGTATAGAAATATGAGCAAATTCTAATAAAGTTGGCATAATATCTCTTAACTCTAAAACTTCATCAAATACTTTTCCCTTTTTCCCTTTTAATAAGTTTCCTGGGTCATAAATAAAAAATGGAACTCTAGAACTTCCCTCATAAGGAATTCCCTTTCTAAACCAATTATGATCTCCCATCATATCTCCATGGTCAGAAACAAATAAGAATATTGTATTATTTAACTCTCTATACTCTGATAAGGCTATTAAAAACCTTCCTATTTGGTGATCAATATGAGTTATTGATCCATAATAAGCAGCTTTAGCTCTTTTTAATGCCTTCTTATTAATTATTCCCTTTACACAGTTTATATCTTTTCCTCTATTTTCTTCATCCTCTTTATTAGCCCAATCTCCCATTAAAGGAGCAGGCAAATCCTCATCTTTATACATATCAAAATAAAACTTTGGTGGATCTAAAGGAGAATGTGGTCTAACAAAGGACATTTTTAAAAAGAATGGCTTACTTGGATCTCTTCTTCTTAAAAAATCTATTGATTCATTAACCACCCAATTAGTAGGATGTAAGTTTTCCTCATATCCCCACGGTCTAGATACCCATGAATTGCAATCAAGCCCTATATCTATTAAATCAACATTATGACCTTTCTTTTCTCTAAACCACTTTAAATAATCATCACATTGTTCAATTTGAGTAGATGCCTTTCCTTCTTTATTTCTAGCAAAATGTAAATACCCATCATGTAACATAATATTATGAAATCCACAAAGATTTCTCTCTGGATAAACATGCATTTTCCCAATACATTGAGTATGATAACCAGCATTTGAAAATTCTGAAGCTATGGTATTTTCATAATTCCATGAAACTCCATCTTCATACCCAACTCTTCCATGAGATTTTTGGCTCATACCTGTTAAAATAGCTGCTCTAGATGCAATGCAACTTGGAACTGCTGTATACGCATTTTCAAAATTATACCCTTCAGTAGCCATCATATCTAAGTTAGGAGTTTCTATAAATTCATTTCCATTAACCCCTAGACAATCTCCTCTCATCTGGTCAACCATCATTAAAACAATATTTGGCTTCATATCTAATCCTCCCATTTTTCTCTTCATTTATACCAATTTAAATATATTATAACTTTTTCATTGTAAAATGTAGATTGTCTATTTTTACATATTTATTTATTATTTTTAGGCTTCTTTTTAAAAAAGACCAATTTTAAAATATCTCTTCCTATTAAAGTTTCCCCCAAATAAAATATACTCCTCTTATAATAATTATATATATTAAATACTTTCTTAAATAAAAAAAGATTATATCAAAACTTAAAAGTAAAATATAAAACTTATGAACATAATATATTCATAAGTTTTATATATAGATTTTGATACAACCCTTTAATTTTATCCTATTTATTTTCCTCTAATAACTTTTTTATTTCTAATCTACAAGCAAAACAGCCATAAGTATTGGCACCTGTCTCTTTTTTTACTTTTTCATAGGTATCTGCTCCATTTTTTATTGCTTCTATTATGGTTCCCTCTGATACCTTTTTGCATCTACATACAATTCTATCTTTATCTATATTACCCATTCTAAAAATCTCCTTAAGCTAAAATATATTTTTAGCTTACCACATAACTCTTCAATATATAAATAAAAAGATGCATCCAAACAAGAAATATTTTCCCTATTTAGATACATCCCTTTTTTTGCAAAACTATTTAAATATATGTCTTATATATTCCTTTGGATTATATATAAGTATTCTAGGCCCTGAAAACTTCATTACCTCTTTAACTTTTTCTCTCATATCTTTTTTATAACAATGAATAGTACACTTTTTACAAGAACTTTTTTCATTTCCAAACTTACAATAAGTTAATCTTTTATGAGCATATTCTTCTAACTCTCTGCACTCATTACAAATTTCCCCATTTGAACTTCCATGTTTCTTCTTGCAATAAAGCTTTATCATTAATGTTATTATCTCTTTTTCTTTATCTATTCTGTTCAACAACCTCACCTACTTTTACGGTTTTAATTCTAAAGATAAAATAATAGAATTTAAACATCATTAATATTACTATAAATATTTTTAGATGAATACTATCTGATAGTATCAGTGGAAATAATAACATAATATCCGCTGTAAGTAGTATAGTTAATTTAGTTTTTAAAGTCATAGCCCTATTTTTTTCAAAGCTTTCTAAATGATTTTTATATATCTTTGTCCCTTTAAACCACTTATCAAACTTGTCTGATCCTTTAACAAAACAAAATGCTGTTAATAATAAAAATGGTGTAGTAGGTAGTATAGGTAATATTATTCCTATTAAACCTAATCCTAAGGAAATAAAACCTAAAATAACATAAAATATCTTAAGCAAGCTCATGTTTCACCTCTTCACATTGAATTAAATTTCCCTTATTAATTCTAAATACCTTTTCACATACCCTAGTTGTAGATTTTCTATGAGTTATAAGTATAAGTGTTTTGTCTTTTAAATATGTTCTTATAGACTTTAAGATTATTCCTTCATTTAAAGTATCTAAGTTACTTGTAGGTTCATCTAGAATTACTATTTCACTTTCTCTTAAGAATACTCTAGCTAGTCCAATTCTTTGTTTTTCTCCTGAAGATAAGTTCCCTCCTAATTCTCCTACTTTTGTTTTATATCCATCTTCTAAGCCCATAATAAACTCATGTATTCCCGCTTTCTTTGCAGCTTCTTTTACTTCATCTAAAGTTGCATCTATCTTTCCTATTTTAATATTGTCTTCAATACTCATATTAAATAAACTTGTTTCTTGTCCCATTAAAGCCATTTTCTTTCTTAACTCTTTTGTTTGAATCTCTTTTACATTCTTATTTCCTAGGCTAATTTCACCCTTTGTAACATCCCAAAATCTCATAAGTAATTTTACAAAAGTACTCTTTCCAGTTCCACTTTCTCCAATTACAGCAATCTTGTCACCTAGTTTTATATCTATGTTTATATCTTTTAATACATTTTCTTTTCCTTTATATGCAAAAGAAACATCCTTATACTCTATGTTGTTTCCAACTTTCATTCCTTCTCCTAAAACTTCTTCTACAGAAGGCTTTTCATCTAAGATATTAAAAATTCTTTGAGCTGAAGCAAAAGTTAAAAGAAGATTGTTAGATAGATTACTTAAGGCTACAACAGGTCCAAAGGAAGATGCTATTAAGGTAACCACAATTATTAACTCTCCTATTGTCATAGTTCCTTTTAAAACCTCTAAATAAGCAACATATAAAGCAATAAGTATTGTTAACATTATGATTAAATCACTGAAGGCTCTTATTATTCCCTCATGTCTTTTTATAACCTTTTGCTTCTCATTTAATTCTTCTGAGAATTTTTTTATATTCTCTCTTCTTTCATTACCATTGTTGAAAATTAAAACCTCTTTAATCCCTCTAAGAGAATCTAAAATATAAGAATTTGTTTTTCCAAAGGCTTCTCTATATTGAACACCAGCCTCTTTTCCAAAGCTACTACTTATATAAGGAACCCCAAATCCTATTAGTATATAACCAATTATTCCAACTATACCTACCTTTACATTTATACTTAAAAGTATTAATCCCATTATGGTGTTAGTTATAATTGCTATACTGATTGGCGCTATAGTATGAGCATAAAAAACTTCTAAAAGCTCAATATCAGAAGTTATCATAGAAATTAAATTTCCCTTTTCCATTCCCTCTAATTTAGCTGGAGCAAGTTTTCTAAGAGCTAAAAATATTTTATCTCTTAATATAACTAATATTTTAAAAGCTATATAGTGTCCACTTAATTGTTCTCCATATCTTAAAGGTCCTCTTAATATTCCAAGTACTATCATTAAAATAAGAGCTGTTTTAAATGAAAAACTTATAGTGCTATCTATTAAACTTGATATTGCTACACTTCCAAATACAGTTATTCCTATAGCTGCTAAAAATCCTAAAACTCCCATAAATACTGTTATAAACATTACAGGGGCAAGAGGCTTAAGCTCAACTATAAGCCTTTTCATTATTGAAAAACCTGATTTTCTCATTTATATAACACCTCCTACTTCTAATTCATTTTGATAATTTACCATGCCATAATATTTGTTCTTTCTTTCCATAAGATCCTTATGACTTCCCTCTTCAACTAGAATTCCTTTATCTAGCATATAAATTCTATCTGCATTTTTAACATTAGCAAGTCTGTGAGAAATAACTATTACTGTTTTCTCTTTTGAAATTTCATTTATAGATTTCCAAATCATATTTTCACTTTCAACATCAATATTTGAAGTTGCTTCATCAAAGATTATCACTTCTCTATTTGCTAATATAGTTCTAGCTAAGGCAAGTCTTTGCTTTTGGCCTCCTGAAAGCTTTGATCCACCTTCACCAACTTCTAAATCTAATTTTTCCTTTTTAGAATTCACAAAGTCTAAAAGATTAGACTTTTTTAAAGCGTAATTTATCTCTTCTAAAGTTGCATCCTTCTTAGCTATTAATAAGTTATCCCTAACTGTTCCATTAAATATATAACTGTTAGTTGATATTATGGATACCCTATTATAAAGCTTTGAAAAATCTATATTATTTATATCAGTTCCATTTAAAGTTATCTTTCCTTTTGAAGCCTTATAGTTATTTAAAATCAATGAAGCTATAGTACTTTTTCCACTTCCACTTTCACCAACTATTGCTACATATTCTCCTTTATTTATTGATAAAGATATATCCTTTAAAACTTCTCTTTTTCCATCATAAGAGAAACTTACATTACAAAGAGAGATATTTGATATTTCATTAAGATTATCATCTGAAGAAACCTTGCTTTCATCAGCTTCTAAAACCTTAAAGATTCTATCTGCAGCAGCTATTCCATTCATAGCAATATGGAAATATGATCCTAGTAATCTAAGAGGTATGAAAAACTCTGCTGATATTAATAAAATTACTATCATTCCTCCAAGACTTACTGTTCCAGCTCTAAATTGTAATAAAGCAACTATACTTCCAAGGGCAGCTCCTCCAAAAGCAATTAAATCCATAACATTTATTGAGTTTAATTGCATACTTAAAACTTTCATAGTTATCTTTCTAAAGCTTTCAGCCTCTTCATTCATAAGTTCATGTCTTTCATTATCCACATCAAAAACCTTTAATGTTGTAAGTCCTTGAAGGTTTTCTAAGAATGTATTTCCTAAATCTGAATACTGTCCCCAATATTCCTTTAATATTTTCTTTGCTATTTTCATTATTAATATTATTGATATTGGTATTAAAGGCAGACAAAGTATAAATACTAAAGCCGCTTTAAATGAAATAAAGGCTAAAGCACAAAATAAAGTTAAAGGCGCTAAAATAGAATATATTAACTGAGGTAAGTACTTACTAAAATAAACCTCTAAAGCCTCTACCCCTTCAACTGCCATTTGAACAATTGAAGATGTAGAATCCACCTTATCATATCTCATTCCAAGCTTTAAAAGCTTCTCATATATCTTATCTCTAAGAGTAATCTTAACCATCTCTGAAGATTTATATGAGAAGTGTCCACTTAATAAATTCACACAAAATCTTACCCCTAAAAGAGCAGCTAAAATTAATATTTTTTTATTTAAGTTTTCAATATTCCCCAAAGTAAAAAGTTCCTGAATGCTAAATCCAATAACTATTATTGTCATCAGATTACAAATTACAGAAATCCAATTCATTAAAACAGTTAAACCTATGTATTTCTTAGATTCCTTACACAAGTTTAAAAGCCTCTTGTCTATCATCATAATTCCTACACCATCTTTCTGAAGTTTATAAAATTTATTTAACAAATAGTTTTGGGTATAAAATAAATCTCTCCAGTTTCATTACATTTGTTAATAACACCATTCACCTTATAAACTTCCTTTAATAAATTTTCATCTATTACATTCTCTGATTTTCCCTCTTTTACAATCTTTCCATCTTTCATAACAACAATATTATGACTATATTTAATTGCTTGATTTATATCATGTAAAACCATAACAACAGTTAGCCCACTATCCTTATTTAACTTTCTTACAATCTCTAATATTTCTATTTGATGAAAAATATCTAAATAAGTTGTTGGCTCATCTAAAAATAAAATTTTAGGCTTTTGAGCTAAGGCCATTGATATAAAAGCTCTTTGTCTTTCTCCCCCTGATAAATTCATAACTCCCTTATGTTTTAAATCATCAAGTCCTGTACATTCTAAAGCCCATTTAATTATGTTTTTATCTTCCTTGTTGTTACTTTTAAAATATCCTTTGTGAGGATATCTACCATAGGCAACAAGCTCCTCCACCTTTATATCCTTTGGCACACTATTTTGTTGATGGACAGTTGCTAAAACCTTTGCTATATCCTTATATTTAAGATTGTTCATGTTTATATCTCCCAGATAAACATGTCCAGTTTTACTTTTATTTAAAGAACATAATAGGCTTAGCAAAGTTGATTTTCCACTTCCATTAGGGCCAATAATAGTTGTTATTTCTCCCTCTTTTATATCTATATTTAAATCATTAATGATATTTTTTTCTCCTCTGTAATTGAATGATAATTTTTCCCCTCTAATCATCTACATATCACTCCTTCTTAGTAGATATAAGAAGAACGGTGCTCCAATAACTGCCATAATTATTCCTGCTGGTATTTCATATGGCTTTACTAGCATTCTTCCTATTGTATCTGCAAGTAAGACTAATGCTCCTCCAACAAATATTGAAAAAGGAATCAAATATCTATGATCAGAGCCAATTAATATTCTACAAATATGTGGTACAACTAATCCAACAAAGGAAATAATACCTACAATAGCCGTTGATACACTCCCTAAAAATACAGCTACCACTGTTATAAGAATCATTTGTAAATCTGAATTAAAACCTAAACTTTTTGCATTTTTATTTCCTAAAACTATAACATTACATGATTTAGCTAAAATTAATGCAAAACCCATTCCTATTATTGAATATAAAAATAAAATTTTAACTTCATTCCATGAAGTGGCAGCTAAGCTTCCACTTATCCAAGATTGTATATTTCCTGCACCTATGCCACTACCTATAGTTAATATTTGTGATAGCCCTCCTAAAAGAGCATTTATAGCAGCCCCTGCAAGGACTATTCTCATAGTATCTAACTCTTTTTTATAAGCCATTAAATACACAACTATACAAGAAACAAGCCCTCCAAAGAAACCTACTATTGGTCTTATTGATCCTGAAGCTGGCATAAATATTATGAATATTAATGATACTAAGCATGCTCCAGAAGATATTCCTGTTACTTGAGGATCAGCCAAGGGATTTCTTATTACTGCTTGAAGTAATACCCCTGCCAATGCAAGATTTCCTCCCACTAAAGCAGCTATAATAACTCTCGGCATCCTTAAATCTTTTATTATTCCTATATTTCCTTCATTACTTCCACTTAAAAGACCTTTTATTAGTTCACCCAAACTTATATCAATACTTCCTAGCTTTAAAGAAACTATCATTAAAATTAAAACTATTAATATTGATAAACCTATATATAAGCTTTTTAACTTATTATTTTTCACCATATATTATTTCACCTAACTTATCTAAAGATTCTGTTACTTTTAGGTTTGCACTCATACCAAAGTACCCATTTTCTAAGTAATAGACCTTTCCTTCTTTAACAGCTTCAATTCTGCTCCAGGCTGGATCTGAAGCAAATTTTTCTTCAGCCATTTTTTTAGCTTGTTCAGGCATTCCATGAGTCATAACTAATACCATATCTGGATTTAGCTTTACTATTTCTTCATTGCTATATGAAACAAATGGCTTTTTATCATCTTTAACTATGTTATTTGCTCCCACCTTATCAACTAAATTTCCTATGTAAGATGAAGGAGTAGCAATCATCATGCTTCCTGGTGCTGCAAATACTAATAAAACATCCTTTTTCTCCTCTTTAGATAAGTTTGTAAACTCATCTTCCTTAACTTTAAGCTCATTTAATATTTCATTTGCTTTTTCTGTCTTATTAAACCTTTCACCTAAAGTTGATATACTTGTTTTTAATCCTTCTAATGTAGTTAAATCTATAAATTCACTAGGTATATTGTTATCAGTAAATAATTTCTTATAATCTTCTCCTAAGGTATCTACAGATACTACAACATCTGGATTTAAAGATTTTATTATTTCTAAATCTGGATTCATGGGATTACCAACTTTAACCGCATCTTTAGTACTTTCAGGCAAATCATAAGAACTAGTTGGAACCCCACTTACCTTTACTCCTAATTCATCTAATATTTCTGTTACAGCAACGGAGGTTGCCACAACAATCTCTTCTCCATTTTCTTTTTTTGAACTTTCCTTTGATTCTCCAGAGTTATTTGAACACCCCATAACTCCAAAGCCTAAAAGGCATATTAAACTTAAAGCTATACCCTTTTTTAAAAACACTATTTTCCCTCCACTAACCTATTAATTTTGCTTTAACTATGTATCTGTCTTTTCCTCTATTTGTACATGTAACTATGGTCATTGTTTTCTCATCTAAATTTTGATTCAAAACATCAGTATCACTAGGTGAGGTGACAAAAATCTCATTAATTTCATACTGAAATATATCAGTTAAAGTTGTGATTTTTATTTCATCTCCCACTTGAAGCTTGTCTATATTTCTAAAGACCTCATTATTTATAGTATTTCTATGTCCTGCAATACTAAAATTCCCTGTTTCTCCTGGCATAGCAGTATTTTCAAAATGACCAATGTTATTTTCTAACACATCTAAGGTACTTCCTTCAGCAATAACTGTATGTACACCTATTTTTTCTATATCTATTAAAGCTATTCCGTCTCCATTTTTTATTTCTTCTAAAGTCTTTTTCTTCTCTTCTTCTGAATAATTAAACTTTTCCTTAAACTCTTCTAAAGTTTTTTTCTCAATACTACTTTTATAAAGTTTTCCTATAAGAACTGTAGAAACTATAACTAAACCTAAAATAAATAATCCTTTAGCTAGTTTATTTCTCATGTTACTTTTTCCTTTTAAATATTACTAAGGAAACTATTAAAGCAACTATTATAATTCCGCCACCAATATAAATGAACATATTCTTATTATTTGCTAAACCTGTTGCTTCGCTTATAGCATCTTCACTTTTTCCAGTTTCATCAGAAAGATTTTCACTGCTACTTTCCTTGTTTTCTACTTTAGGTGCTTCTAACTTCTCAACAAGAGTTAATGTATCAAACTTTGGAATCACCTTAAATTGAACATCTCTTTCCATAGGCCCTACATATATTTTTGCTTCTAGATCTGAGTCCTTATTAGGAACCTTAACTTTTAGTTTTATAGTTCCATTCTCTTTATCTTCCTCAACAACCTCAGCATTTCCCTCATTACCATCTACTAAGATTCTGAAGTTTTCCATATATTCTGTTCCTGAAAAACCTATAGTATATTCTGTTTCATCCCCTAAAACTTTAAGCTGCATAGTGTCGTTTAAATAGCTTCTAGCCATTGACATCCCTATATCTGAATCATGATAAACATCATTTTTAACATCATATATTCCATTTTCTAAGTTTTCATTTGCTAGTACATCAACACTTCCAAAAACTCCTGTTAAAGAAATAAAAAGTGTCAACATAACTAATAAAACAGGTTTTAAAAATCTCATCTAATTTCCCTCCATTTGTTTAAAAATAGTTTGAGAGGAAATCCTCTCAAACTAAACTGCTTTTACTCTTCTCTTTTTCTAATAAACATAGAAGCTCCCATCATTGCCATTCCTAATAATGCAACTGAGTTTCCTCCCATTGCTGAACCAGTTTGTGGTAAGCTTGATAGGGTAAAGTCTTTTACAAACTTTTTAGTATCTTTTAAAAGTTCTACATTAAACTCAACGTTTCTTCCCATTGGTATTACATATAAACTTACTTTAATATCTGCATCTAAATTAGGGATTTCAAATCTTAATTTAATTGAATCACCATTCTTAGATACAACTTTATAGTTAGCATCTTTACCATTTACAGTTATCTTGTGGTCTTTCATAAACTCTTGACCAGTAAATGTTAATGTTAAATAAGTTTTTCCATCAATTTCTTCTAAGTCAGATATTTTGTTTAAATATTTTCTTGCCATATCAACACCAGTCTGACTTTTATGAACAACTTTGTTTTCTATTGTGTAAAGTTTTCCCTTAGTAACTTTATTTTCTGTAACTGTACTATTTTCTTCATTAGCTGAACTTCCATTATTAGAAGAGCTTGTACCATTACTTTCTTCTGATTTATTCTCTTCTTCTATAGCAGGTTTGTCCTCTCCACTAACTAATTCTAAAGTTCCCTTATTAAGTATTGTTTTAAAGCTTACATCTCTACCCATTACACTTACAAAGGCTGTAACAACTATATCAGCATCAAGACTTGGTATTTCAAAAGATATCGTTCTATCAGCTTCATTTGGCGTTGCTACAACATCTTTACCATTTACAGTTATTCTAAAGTCCTTAAAGAATGAGAACTGCTCTTCATTAAACTTTAATGTAAGAATCTTTTTATCATCTTTTACCTCTAATTTACTATTCTTAGATAGAGCTTTTCTTGCCATATCATTTCCCACATCTTGATTTCCATCACCTATGTATGAAACATCATTTTTTATGTTATAGATACCATTCTTTAATTGATTTGCATCTACTATTTCTCCTGAACTTCCTTCACCTTCATTTGCACTTCCATTGCTTCCTGAGTTAGTATTTCCTGAATTATCTTGATTTCCACTATTCTCATTTTCACCTGGAATATTTTCATTACCTTCATTGCCAGGCTTATTGTTTTCTTCTAAATTATCTTCTAATTTCTTAGCTGTATCATAATTTAAAGTAGTTCTAAAACTAACTTCTTTCCCCATCATACTAACTAGTGTAGATACAACAATATCTGAATTTAAATCAGGTATATTAAACTTTATAGTTCTATTTTCTTTATTTACTTCTGCTTCTACTTTTTCTCCATCAACTGTTACATTGAAATTCTTTAAGAAAGCATATAATTCACTATTAAAAGTTAATGTAACTGTATTTTTCCCATTTGATATATGAATTCTTGAATCCTCTGATAACACTTTTCTAGCCATGGAATTTCCTGTTTCCATGTTTCCTTGTCCAACATATTGAACTGTATTCTTAAGGGTATAGCTTCCATCCCCTAAAATTGTTTTTTTATTTACTGTAACATTTACTGTTTTTTCATCAAATTGCCCTGATGAATCTGTAACTTTATAAGTTATAGGATATACTCCAGGAACTTCTGCCTTTCCATCCTTTATAAATGATGTATCTCCACTTATCTCAACTTTTAAATTAGAATCTTCCTTATCCGTTCCAATAACGCCAGATAATAAATCAATAGCATCTCCTTGAGTAACACTAATATCCTTAGCATTATTTATAGTAGGTGCTTCATCTAATAAGGTAACAGTATTCATATCATTAACTAAGAAAAGCTCAACCTTTCTTCCCATCATTGTTATGAATAATCCTATTTTCACTTTTGTATCAGGTGATGGTACTTCAAATGTTATTGATTTATCATCTTTATTTTCTTCTATCTTTAAAGGTTCTCCTCCAGCGCTAACCTCAATATTGTTCATAAATCCATATAAACTACTATTAAAGTAAACAGTCATTAATGTTTTGCCATCTTCAATCCTAAACTTTGTTTTTTCTCCTACAGCATTTCTTGCCATATTTTCTCCTGTAGAATTTCCTTCTTCAACATATGAAGTTACATTATTAGCCTCATATATTCCATCTCTAAGTCCTTCTGAACGCACAATTGCAGTTCCACTATTTACGCTAGTAGCTGCATATACAGTATCCGCTCCTACTCCAACTAACATAGATGTTACAAGTGCATAACCTAAAATTTTATTAATTTTCTTTCTTCCCAAAGTTAATCCCCCTTTTGACTTTCTTTTCCTATTGAAAATGATTATCAATAATGTTAACATACTTATATTATCATAGATTTTTATAATTGTTTTTCTCTATATTAAGATTTTTTTTAATATATTAAGTTTAAAAAGGAGGATTTTATGTGATTTTTCTAAAATCAGTTCTTATAGATTTTTATAATTGCTGCGAAATTCCAATAAGAGCAGTAGATAATAATATGAATATTCTTTCTGAGGTGGGTTACTCTTCTTTTTATGATTATATATTTAATGACCTGAACTTAAATAGTAAGTTTGAGCGCTCCTATTTAAAACATGATCATAATGACTCACTAATAATTACCTTTGAAAACAATATATCTTTTTATTCATTGTTTAATTATAAAGCAATTGATAAAGACTTAATTTTCATAATAGGTCCACTATATTTAAAAGAGGATTTAAAAAATTCTAATGATGATTTAGAGCTTTATAAAATACCTTTAAAGACTAAAAGTTGTCTTAAATATTATAATTCTCTATTGAAAATAATCTTAGATGAGAAACTTAAAGATAATTTCTCAATTTCATATTCTCCTTATGTAGGAAGAGCTATAGATTTTATAGAAAAGAATTACTCAGAAGAAATTACTATAGACTCTATTTGCACAGAATTTAAAATAAATAAATCCTACTTCTGTAACCTATTTAAAAGCGAAACTGGACAAACATTTATAAACTTTTTAAATAATTACAGAATCGAAAAGAGTAAGAATTTGCTTAAGGATCTTGATCTCTCACTTTTAGATATTGCACATAAGGTTGGATTTAGTAATCAAAGTTACTATTGCACAGTATTTAAAAAATTCACTAACCTAACACCACTAAAATATAGAGAGTCAACATATAAAAAAGGTTTGTAAACTCTTTAAAGTTTACAAACCTTTTTACTTAACAATATTTCATTTTAAATATTTATATAATATAAAGCTAATTTATTCATTCTTAGTTCCATATTAAGCTTTTTATAAGACTACTTACTGCAAATTATTCCCCTATTAATTCTACAGTTTCCTTAGCTATCATTAATTCCTCATTTGTTGGAACAACATATACCTTAATCTTTGAGTCAGCTTTTGATATTTCTGTAAGGTTTCCTCTAACTTTATTTTTTTCTCTATCTAAAGTTAATCCTAAGAATTCTAGATCTTTTAAACACTCTTCTCTAGTTTCAGGTGAATTTTCACCTACACCAGCAGTAAATACTATTACATCTACACCACCCATATTTACTATAAATGAACCGATTTCAGCTCTTATTCTATAGTGGAATATATCTAATGCTAATTGTGCTCGCTTGTCCCCTTTTGAAGCAGCATCTTCTATATCTCTAAAATCTGAACTAACTCCTGATATTCCTAAAACTCCTGATTTTTTATTTAAGGATTCTGAAACCTCTTCTATAGTATATCCACATTCCTCAACTAAAAAAGGAATTATTGATGGATCTATATTACCTGATCTAGTTCCCATTGGAATTCCAGCAAGTGGAGTGAATCCCATAGTTGTATCTATACATTGTCCACCTTTTATTGCTGATATACTTGCACCATTTCCTAAGTGGCATGTAATTATTTTTAAATCTTTTATATCTTTTCCCATAGCTTCTGCAACCTTATGAGATACATATTTATGTGAAGTTCCATGGAATCCATATTTTCTAATTTTATGATCTTTATATAAATCATAATCTATTGCATATATATAAGCTTTTTCTGGTAATGTTCCATGAAAGGCTGTATCAAATACAGCTACCATTTCTTTATTTGGCATAAGACTTTGACATGCTCTTATTCCAATTATATTTGCTGGATTATGTAGTGGAGCTAATTTACTGCACTCTTCTAAATATTTTATAACTTCTTCATTTATGATTATTGAAGAAGAATATCTTTCTCCCCCGTGAACTACTCTATGACCTACTGCTGTAATTTCATCAATAGATTTAATAACTCCAACCTTTGGATCCACTAAAGTATTTAAAACTATATCTATAGCTTCTTTATGGTCTTTTATCTCTTTTTCTAATATATATTTTTCTCTCAATTCATTTTTTTGGACTAATCTAGATTGATCAAGTCCTATTCTCTCAACTATCCCCTCTATGATATCCTTTTCATTAGCCATATCAATTAATTTATATTTTAATGATGAACTTCCACAATTAATTATAAGTATTTTCATTTTTTATCCCTCTCCTAATCTCAGTTAAATTGATTTAAACCTTTAACCCATGCCAATCTTAAGATAAATTTTATATTCTAATCTAATATATTTCAACCTTAAACATAAAAAAATTTTGTAAATATTTTATCATAAAAATTAAAAGAGCTTAAATAAGCTCTTTTAATTTTAATTTAACTTCTTTCTATTTTAACCTTGCTTCCACCTATTCCAGCCTCTGCCGGTGTTAATATAAGCTTAACTGGAACTCTATTTTTTATAGATTCAACGTGGCTTATTATACCTACAGATAGTCTTTCATGATGAAGTCTTTCTAAGGAACTCATAACCACATCTAAAAGATTATCATCTAAAGTTCCAAAGCCCTCATCTAAGAAGAATAATTCTAATGGTGCTGTTCCTTTTAGCTGAATTTGTGATGAAAGTGACAGTGCTAAGGCTAAGGAAGCTAGGAAAGTTTCTCCCCCTGAAAGGGTTGAGGCATCTCTCTCTGCTCCACCATTTTTATAATCTCTTATTATAAACTTACCATTTTCGTCAACCTCTAATCCATAAACCCCATTAGTTATATCCTTAAGCTTTTTAGAGGCCTCTATGGATATATATTTTAATTGATTTGCTGCAATAAATTCTACAAACTTCTTTCCTTTAAATAATTTTTCTAAATCACTTAAAAGGGCCAGCTTATGTTCTTGTTTAGCTTTAATATGAAGTATATCCCTTTGCTCTTCAAGTTTTTTCTTTATGGCCTCACTTTCAGTAACAAGTCTAATTTTTAATTCTTCAACTTCCTTTAATTCTTTTTCAGTATTATTTTTCTCCTGAAGAACCCTTGTCCACTCTTCTTCTGTTAAACTCTTTCCATTTAACTTTTTAATTAATAACTCTATATTTGCCCTAACCTTAATCAAGTTATTATCATATTCTTCAATTAATATTTTTAATTTTTCCTTTTCATCCTTAGATAAAATTCCTTCTTTAACCTCTAATATTGTCTTAAATCCCTCTTCCTCTAAAGCTAAGTTTACTTTTTTCTCCTCATTTTCTTTTCTAAGATTTAATGAATTCACTCTTTCCTTAGTAACAGCAACTTCTTGATTCATATTATTAAAGGCTTTTTCTAGTTTTTCTTTTTCCTCACTTAAATTTAAATAAGACTTTTCTATATAATCAATCTCTAATTGTAAATCTTCTAATAAGCCTTTTATATCAATTTTTTCAATAGGCAAAGCTTCATCAATTAAATCCTTTAAAGATTCTTTAATCATTCTTTCCTTTTCTCTATAAACTTCTACTTTACCATCTAACAAGGATTTTTGACCTAAGTAATCTTCCTTTAATTTATCTCTTTTCTCTCTTAATTCATCCTTTATTTTATTTGATTCTTCTAGCTGAGTTCTTAATATTCTAATGTCTTTCTCTAATAAATTTTTTTCTTTTTCTTTTTTTAATATTAACTCATTCTCTAACTTAATATCTTCAATTTTTAGTTCATTTTTTATGGAATTAAGCTCAGAATTTTTTAACTTTAACTCCTTATCTAATTCCTTTATCTTTGAAGCTATTTCTTTCTCTCTAACTATTTTTTCACATAAAATAACCTCAGCTTTATTGAAGATATTTTCTAAATTATTTTTCTCTTCCTTTAATTTTTCTAAGTCTTTCTCTAGATTTTCTTTTTTAAGATTAAACTCCTCTACCTTCTCCTTTAAAGTATTAAACTCTTCTTCTAAGGATTTTAATGTTTGCTCATTAACTTCTCCTACTTCTTCTATGAAAATATTTAATTCCTCAATTTTCTTATTTTCATATTCTAAAGTAGCTTCTATCTTTGAAAACTCTAAAAGAAGCTCTTTTAAATTTTCTTCCTTGCTTTCTAATAAAGTTGTTTTTTCACTTGATTCCTCTAAATTAATTTTCTCAACATTTCTAAGTTCATGGTGAACAGATCCACAAACTGGACAGCATTCCCCATCAACTAAATTCTCCCTAAGCTTATGAGCTAGTTCTTCAACCTTAACCTTATTTATATACTCCTTAAGCTCTCTTACCTCTTTTTCTAATAATAATTTTTGATTTTCAAAACCTTTAAGTTTTTCTTCAAAGTTATTTTTAGTCTTTAAGGATTCTTCTAAGGATTTTTTTATCTCCTTATATTTATTAAGCTTCTCTCTGTACTCCCCAAGTTTTATTTGTTTTTCTAAAATAGAGTTACTATCACCTGGTGTTTCCTTTAAAAGATTTTCTAGTTTGTCCCTTGTCTTACTTAAGCTTTCTACCTTTACTTTTAAATCCTTCTCTGACTTTTCTTTATCCTCCGTAAGCTCTTTTATATATTGCTTTAATTCAACCTCTTCACTCTTTATCTCATTAAATTGTTTATCTAAACCTTCATAAGAATTTAAAATAAATAATCCACTATTAATCTTATTTTTAAATTCTTCATGGACAAAAAGCTCTTCTTTTCTCTCTTCCTTTTCTTTTAATTCTTCATTTAACTTTTTTTCATTCTCTTCTATAGAATTTAATTTAGTATCACATTTACTTCTATCCTCAAAAATCTTCTTACAAGCTTCCTTTAATTTAACCCCATCAGCCTTTATTTGAAAAAGTATCTCTCTTTCCTTTTGACTTTCTAATAATTTTTCCTTCTTTAATCTTAAATCAGGTAACTTTTCTTCCTTCTTTTTAGCAACCTCTTCAAACTTTAACTTATTTTCCTCTCTTAAACTTGTAAGTTCTTTTAAATTCTTATTTAATTCCTTAAATTTTAAATCCTCTTTATTTATTTCCTGTAAAATATCTTCAAGGTTATTTATAAATACTATTACCTTATCAGCCTTATTTGAAATTTCAACCTTTTCTTTAAAAGATTTTATTTCCTCACTTCTACTTACTAAACTCTCTTCTTCAATCTTCTTATCATAAAGCTCTTTTTGAGTATTCCAAACTTTTTCAGCTTCCTCAAATTCTTTTTTTATCTTCTTTAATAACTCTTCTTTACTTTTAATACTTAAATTGATTTCCTTGATTTCTTCTTCCTTTTCTTTTAGAGCTTCTTCACTAACTCCTTCATATCCCTTTAATTGTCCTTCTAAGACATTCATCTTATCTTTTTCTTTTCTTATTTCCAAACTAAGCTTACTAGAAAGATCATCCCCATATTTTCTAAGATTAAATAATCTCTCAAGCATATTTCTTCTCTCTTTTCCTTCTAGCTTAAGAAATTCACTAAATTTTCCTTGTGGCAGAACAACAGTCCTCATAAAATCATCTAATTTTAGCCCTATAATTTCTTCACACTTTGAAGTTACAGCCTTTGCCTTTTCCTCTAGTACATTTTCAACTCCCCCTGTTATATCAATTATTTTCGAACTTTTATTTCTTATTCCACCACTTTTATTATCTCTTTTAAACTCTCTGTCAACTCTATACCTTTTTACTTCATTACCTGTTATTTGAAATTCATAACTTACATAAACACCATCACAGTTAGTATTTATATAGTTTGAGCTTTTTCTTGCAATATCACCATATAAAGCAAGGGTTATTCCATCTAGAATTGTAGACTTTCCACTTCCAGTAGGTCCAAAAATACCAAAAAGCCCTCTCTCTGTTAACTTATCAAATTCAACAACTTGCTTATCTATAAAACTATTTAATCCCTTAACCTCTAGCTTAATTGGTTTCATTTTCGTCATCCCCTTCCTCTTTAACTATATTAAGTAAAAGCTCTAATAAATCATCTTGAGGCTTAACCCCTCTTTCCTTCTCATAAAAGTCAGTGAATAATTCCTGAAAGGATTTTTCTGAAAAACTTCTTTCCTCATTCTCCTCTTCATCTAGAGTTATCTTAGGAATAATTTCAATAATATCCCCTTTAAGCTTCTTCATAGCCTTTATTTCATCTTCTCTTATATATCTATCTGTTTTTATCTCTAAATAAACCCAACATTCTCTATCTTTATTCTCTTCACATTTATAAATAGCTTCATCTATGCTATCACACTTCCAAACTTCTATAGGCTTGTACACATCAAATTTTATTTCATCTATATTTGCTTCCTCATTTGCTTTAACATCTACAATAAAACACTTTTTTTCAAAGCTTATTTCTTTTTTATTATATTGAAGTGGTGAACCTGCATATCTTATCTTTTTATTACTTCCTGGTAGAATCATAGGCTTGTGAATATGGCCTAAAGCAATATATTGAGCTTCTTTTGGGAAACATTCCTTATCAACAATGAAGCTTCCTCCAAGCTCTATATTTCTCTCTGAACCAGTATTTTCTGCCCCCGTTGCAAAAAGATGAGATACCACTAAATTAATTGTATCTTCTTTAAAATTTCCTTTAAGGGAATCAAATAAAAGCTTTATTCTATCACTATAACTTTTTATTCTCTCACAAGTTTCATCCATTGCCCCATATAAAACTTCATTTAATCTCTTTTCACTTGGATATGGAACAGTTAATATTACAGACTTTTCTCCATTTATATCTAATTCAATAAATCCTTCTCCTGAATTTAAAACTTTATTTCTTCCATATTCCCCTACTTCAACTATACTCTTAGGAGTTCCAACCATTACTATGCCATGTTCTCTTGCTAAGGGACCTGCAGCTACTAATCTTTCTGGATTATCATGGTTCCCTGAAATAACTAAAGTCATCCTCTCTCCATTAGCTGATATCTTTTTTAAGGTATCATAAAACATTTTTTCTGCCCTAGCTGGAGGATTACTAGAATCATACACATCCCCTGCTATAATAACTAAATCTATATTATTATCTTTTACTATGTGAACAAAATCCTCTAAAAATCTTTCTTGTTCATCCATACGACTTAAACCTTCTAAATTTTTTCCTAAATGCCAATCAGCAGTGTGAAGTATCCTCATTCCACATCTCTCCTAACACCTTTTTAAATTTATAGAAACTTTCCTCTTTACATAAGATTATTTCTAACTTTAATCCTTATAAACATTATACTAAACCCTATTTATATTTAATAAGATTTTGATAAATATTTTATAGCATAAATTGCTATTTTAAATTTATATTTTTTATAAAATTCTAACATTTTTATTAATAATAATTATTCTCAAATAATTATTAGCTTAACTTTCAAAAAAATATATATTTTATTATCAAATTATATAAAAAATAATTATTTTATGAACCTAATTCGTAAAATATCTTATTTGATGATGATATTTTTAAGTAGTATATTAAATTTATAAAAGAGATATTAAAACTTTAACATATTAAAATTTTAAATATATTTACGAGGTGATTTTAATGAACTCATTTATGATGGATATAAAAAACAATAGTAACGATTTACATGCTGTAGCTGAAAAAACAGGATTCTTAAAAAGATTATTAGAAGGAAAAGCTTCTACTGAAAGCTACGCTGAATATCTTTATAATCTTTACGAAGTTTATAAGGCAATAGAAGTTAACTTAGAAAAATGTAAAGATAACAAAGTAGTTAAAGACTTTGTACTTCCTGAAATTTATCGTGCTGAAGCTATACTTAAAGATTTAAAATTCTTATTAGGAGAAAATTTAAATACAATTAAACCATTAGCTTCTACAAGAGCTTACGTTGCTAGAATAAATGAAATAGGCGAAACTGCTCCTGAACTTTTAGTAGCACATGCTTATACTAGATATCTTGCAGATTTATTTGGTGGAAGAACAATCTATGGTATGGTAAAAGATTTATATAAAATAGATGAAGAAGGATTAAATTACTACAAATATGATACTTTAAGTGATGGACCTGAAATGAAAGGTTTCGTTATGAACTATCATAATAAACTTAACAATATTGAATTAAATGAAGAAATGAAAGAAAGATTCATAAATGAAGTTGCTAATTCTTATGTTTATAACATAGCAATTTCAAATGAATTAGACTTTATAAGATTTAATAGATAATTTATACTCCTAAAAATATATTAGAAAAAGGGATTATATCAAAAACTTAAATATAAAACTTATAAACATCTTGAGAATTATTAAATTAAAAATCTATAGTGCTTACTCCCAATGTTATATAATCTATAGAATAGCTTGAATATCATAATTTCTTAAGATACCTTTTAGAAGTTTTGTTACTAAGTTACTTTGGTATAATCCCTTTTTTATATGACTTTATCCTTTAATTTCATATTTATTTTAATATAAATATTATATAAAATTAGAGCTATGGATACTCCATAGCTCTTTCCCTAGTAATGCCACCCCATAGTTTTGCCCATAAACTATGGTTTTTATAAGGTCTTTTCACCTTATATACTTCCCTAATTTTAAAATTTATAAACATAAATTTATATTTTTAAAACCTAATTTATTTATTAAAAAATTTAATTTTTATCATAGTATATGCAACTAAAGCATACCTTATTATCTATGGACATACCTTCTTTTTAGTTGATATTTGTCGAAAGAAATTTTATAATATATTTTGCTTTAGTAATAAGTAATAATTTATAGGAGGTTTATTAATGAAGTTTGATCTTAGTAAGATGTATGAGAAGCTTTTATCTTGGGTTACAACTAATGGCTTTAAATTAGTGATTGGTTTAATTCTACTTTATATCGGATGGAAAATTATCAATAAAGTAATTAAGATTTTAGCTAATATAATGAAAAGTAGAAATGTAGATCCTACCTTAACATCATTTGCAGAAGCTTTTTCAGAGGTATCTCTAAAAGTTCTTCTAGTTATAACCCTAATGAGTTATGTTGGATTTGATATAGCTGGACTAGCAGCTCTTATAGCTTCAGCAGGTTTAGCAGTTGGACTTGCCTTACAAGGAAGTCTATCTAATTTTGCTGGTGGGGTAATAATTCTTCTATTAAGACCTTTTAGAGTTAATGATTTTATAGAAGCCTCAGGATATTCTGGAACTGTTGAAAGAATAACTGTGTTCTACACTCATCTAGTAACGCCCGATAATAAGGAAATACTTATTCCAAATGGTACACTAGCTAATGGAAGTCTTATAAACTATTCATCAAAGGATACTAGAAGAGTTGATTTAGTATTTAGCGTTGGATATGACGACGACATAATCAAAGTTAAAAATGTTCTTTGGGATATTATAAATAAAAATGAGTTGATTTTAAAAACACCTGAAGCATTTGTAGGCATAAGCCAACATGCTGCAAGCTCTATAGATTTTACTGTTAGAGTTTGGACTAAACAAGAAGATTATTGGAAGGTTCATTTTAGCTTATTAGAGGAAGTTAAATTAAGATTTGATGAGGAAAACATAACTATTCCATATCCTCAAATGGATGTAACCTTAACTAAATAAAATATAATAAAACAATAAAAAGCCTAAATTAAATGAACAAATAAACACATTTAATTTAGGCTTTTATCAATCCTACCACACTAAATCTTAAATAATTATCTTAAATTTATAATAACGTTTTCAAGAACTTTTGTCAATATCTTTTTCAAAATATTGACAAAACTTATTTTAAATATTTTTAATATAAATATTCATCTTTTATATAATTAGTTAAATTGTAATTGCTTAAAATATTATTATTACTGTCTAAAACATCTTTATTATTCATATAAAACTCTAAATTTTCTTTGCTAATTATATTAAAGTTTAAATCAGCAAAGTACCATATCTCTTTATCCTCTTCACCAAAATAACTACTTACAGGCATTTCAACAAATTTATAATATATATTGTTATTTATATAATATGGTTTTTCACCATCAAATATTAAACAGGTATCTTCTAAAAATCTCTTTGAGGTTTTTATAGGTTTTAAAATATATCCTTTTTTATTGCTAAAATCCTTATTTTCATCTAAAGGAAGATTCTTAGATTTTCTAAACTGAGTATAGTATTCCTTACCTGCTGACTCAATACTACGAACATCTGGTGAAACTTCATTGTTTTCTAAATAAAGATTTAGAAGTTCTACATTTTTTTGATCTACACTCAAATCATCTAAATTCTTTATTGGCTTATTACTAAAGTTATCCTTATTTAAATCTATGCTGTTTTCTATTTCTAATATATCTTCTTGAACATTTTTATCTTTTAAATCAAGGTTTTCTTCTTTTATTATGTTAAGCATAATTTCTGCATTTACTAAATCTCCATGATTAATATAAGTTTTTGCTTGAAACACCTTAGCTTCTAACCCCTTAACTCTCTTAAGCTTAAACTCTTCTATTCCAACTACTGATATTCCAGCAACTAAAACACCTATTATTCCTACAGCTAGGAATCTTTTCATCTTTATCCCTCACTTATCTACTTTGTATCTTTCTATATTTTATATTACTTCTTGATCTCTAATTCTCTTCAAACCTTAAAACTTTATTATAATATCCTAATTGTTCACTTTCAATAGTTCAGTTTATTACAATAAATTATATACAAAAACTAATAAAATAACACTTTTCAAAATTAAAATAAAATTATTAAAATACTTATTTAATCTTTAAGATTTTTTTATATTAATTCTAATTATATATCTCTACAAAATTTATTATATTAAAAAAAAGTTATATTTATATAACTAAATTTGTGTTATAATTAAGTAAAATTTATAGATAATGCTAATTAAACTAAGAACTTTCAAAAATTGTTCTTTTTCACCTTTATGAGAATTGTAACAAAATTTATTTGTCCAAATAATAATATAGTATGTAGAAGTTAGCATAATTTATAAATTTAAAGCTGGTATAAAAATACCAGCTTTTTTTATTTAGCAAAGTCAAAGTTATCTTCTTTAAACTTTTCCATAAGTTTATTACTATTACTTATTAATCTATTTAACTTTTCATTTTCAGCTGAATTTTCTCTTAAATCAACTCTTATATCTTCTAATCCACTTTCTTTATCTACTAATATTTTTTCTAATTCTCTTATGGTTAAAAGCTCACTTTCAAAAACTCCAGATTCCTTAGCCTCTTCAATAAGCTTTTCTTCTAAAAATTTTATATTCTTACTTATTTCTAATTTATTTAGTTTATACTTCCATGTATCTAGTGAAAAGAAGTTTTTAATAATACCTCTATCCTTAAGACTATGCTCTTCTGACACCTCTATGAGATTTTTTTGATTAACAGCCCTTCTATATTCTTCATAAGAATTAAAGGATTTAATCTCTTCAGATTGAAGAGCCTTTTCTTTAAACATATCCCATTGAGATTTTATAGCATTTTCAGTATTATCTTTTTCAGCTACGAATTTTCTCTCATTTGTTAATAATAACTCCCTTGCCTCTTGCACTTCCTTAAGATTTTTTTCTAAGTTATTTTTTTCTGAAAGTATTTTATCATACTTCTCTTTTTCTTCTAACCAAGCTTGAACTAGTTGATTATAATATACTTTTTCTCTTCTTTCTTTTCTTAATATTTTATTTGATATGCTTATTTCCATTACAAAAATAGGCACTAAATTTTCTCTTGAGATTTTAAACTCTTTTAAAAGAATTACTAATAATAATGGTCCTATATAAGCTCTTAACATATCATGTCTAGTTCTAAACTCATAAAAATCAAAATCTTTTTGAAATGCTACATAAATTGAAAAAACTGATCTTATAACAAATTCAGAGCTCTCACTTATTCCACAGTCTAAAGCAGCTTTTAAAAACTCCACTTGATTTAATCTTATGTTTTCCTTAATTGCCCCTTCAGATATATCTGTAAAATTCATCTTATTTAATATGATTTTTCTCTCATCTAAAGGTATTGTTCTTAAAACTTCATAAATTATATCAGAAACCTTGTCTTTATTATCCTCTTCATGATTTATTTCAGCTGACAAGCTGTTCATTATTACTATTAAATAGTAATTTATTATAGCCTCTAATTTATCTACCTTCCCATTAAATCCATTACGGCTTTCAATTATAAAATAAGCCTTTTCAACTATACTATCTAAAGATTTATCAAAGGTTTCCTTATCTGCAACTGAGGCTACTGGAGTATTAGTAAGCTTTAATAAAATATAATATAGCTTTAATTTTAAAATCCCGTCAGAATATTTTTTTAAGTCCTCTACCTCTTTTTCAATAAACTTTAAAAATTCTTTTCTTTGAGATTTTAAAAATATACTTTTAGATTTATTTAAGAAAATACTTCCTAAACTTAAACTCTTCAAAAAGGCATAGACCACCCTAAGTTCATATCCTTGTAAGGATAAAAATCCCTTATAAAAGTCTGGATATTTATTGTTATTTTCTTCAGCAGAGTACTCCCTCTCTATATAAGTTGTAAGTTTAACTTGAAGTTCTTTAAAACTATTTAAAACTTCCTGAAGCTCTATTTCTTTCTTCTCTAGTTTTTCTGTAAGCTCCTTTTTTTCTTCCTTAACATTCCTTAAAAGTTCCTCAAGCTCTTCTTGTTTTTTTTCATCATCACTATTAGTTTTTATTTGCTTTTCTAGACTTATAATAAATTTTTCTTTATTTTCAAGAACCTTTTTATCTATTGCTAAGTCGCATTCACTCTCTTTTATGCTTTCTGGAGTAATAAAACTATAATCTGCATCTAAGCTCATCTCTTTAGTTACATTTTTTAAGTACCATATTAAAATTTCATGCACTTTCTTTAATGCTAATAATGTACTATTTTCTTCTAAATTACTATCTATTTCTTTATTAGCACTTTTCTCACCTTTAATTCTTATATATTCCCCATATTCAAGTATCCAACTTGGAACATACTCTTTTAAATTATTTAAGGTACTCTTAAAACCAGCTTCTTTCTCTCTCTTTATTTCATATTTTTCTTCAAGCTTAATTAATAGGTCTTCTACAACCATTCTTAAAGCTATATATGTTAAAGCTGCATGGGTCTCCCATGCCTTTTCAGCATTTTTCAATAAATCATAATAGCTTTCAATACTTGTTTTTAATATAAAATCAAAATTTGTACTTTTTTTACTCTCCATACTTTCCCCTCTAAGCATATATATGTTTAATGCTTGTTATCTTTAAATAAATCAAAAATACCTTTTAATAATACTTGAGCTTTTTTGTCTTCAAGCTTTTTAAATTTATTATTAATGTATTTTTTATTAGCCTCAACTTTAAGATTAACAAAGTCTATATCTTTTTTAATCTCTTCAGTAACAGTTTTATGTTTTATTATGTAAATATATTCTTCATAACATAAATTTAAGTTAGAAAATGACTTTTTAATTATAAGTATTAGAGCTACTATTAACACCACTCCTAATACTGAAATCACTCTAGACATATTATTATAATGCTGATTATAATTACTAATTAAACTTACTATAAAATCACTAGACATTATACTGTTTAAATTTTCTATAGCTATTAATATTGCAAATATTATAAAATATATTATTCCTAAATATTTAACTCTTGTATATACTAACCTTTCAAAGTTACTTTTTTCCTCAATATTAATATTTATATTATCTATAGATGACATGATTTCTCTTATTCCTGATAATATAAAAATCATAGCTATTATGCACATAACATATACATCTAATGATTTAGAAAGTCCATATTCACTTCCAAAAAATTTATAACTTATTATCCCTAGTGTGGTATATCCTATTATTATTTTAAAATCACCAAGTATAAATTTCTCTTTTATAATTTTTATCTTTGTTATAACAAAGATCACAACTATGGCTATTATAAACTTAACTATAACTTCTCTATATAAAAATATCTCATTAAATATAATCTCAAATAAATTTTTATTATTTATTTTAGAATTCATTCTCCCTAAGGTATCTATTAAAATAAATAACATTGGAATTAACATTATTAATATGGATACTTCCTTATAATTATTGAAGTTCTTTCTTTCCATTGCCATGGTAACACCTCCATTCACAGTTATTTTATAAATATTTTGTGAATTCCTTATTATATTATATACCTTTAATTTTTAGGTTAAAACATTTAAAATATAAAAAAGTTATGAAATAATTACATATCCCATAACTTTTAAAAGATTAATATATAATACTATAATTATTTAAAGTTCCAATTAATATACCCTCTAAATAAATATCTCCATTCTTTTTTATAACCCCTCTTCTACCTTCTATATATATAGTTCCACTTGGCTTTAAAATTCCTGCATATCTACCATCTAAATACACACATCCATTAGTATCTACTAGGCCTCTTCTATTGTTTAAATAAAACTCCTTAATACAAGCCTTTTCTCTCCTTAACATATATAACCTCCATTATATACTTCTTGTTGTAAGATTATATTATTTCTTAGGATTAAATATTACAAAAAAGGCTTAGAAAAAATTTTCTAAGCCTTAAAAATTATTTATTTTCTATAATTATATCCTTTGGTTCTATGTCCTTAATATCTTTAATCTTTCTATAGAAAGTAAGATCTCCATTAAATAAAAATTTGCTGACAATACTTTTGTTTATTAATACTATCATAAGAAGTGGTAAGCACACTCCAATTATAGTAAACATTATATATCCATAGTTAAATACATCCATAAATAGAGTTGCAACTTGCTTATGTAAGTACATTATTACAAGGGAATTAGCTCCAACTACAGTGAATACTTTCTTGTATTTAAATTTACTAATCTGATAGCTTAAAGAAAGTATAAATATTGTTATGGTAACTGGTATTAATATATCAAAAACAGGATCCTTATAGTATGAATATTTTATATTTAAATAATAATATATTCCAATACTACTATTTAGCATAAACAAAGCTACTACCCCTATACTTGATAAAATTAATGTAGAAGTCTCCTTAAATATCCTTTGAATATCTAACTTAACTATGTAATATCCTAGTGCATAGTATGGCAATGTTACTAAAACAGTGTCTAAATTCCAAAATACAAATTGATTTTCAGTTATATCAGTTATGTTTGATGGTATAAAACTTATAGAATATATGTGAGCTAATATGTAACTTAATATACATAACAAAGCTAATTTCTTAGGTGTTAACCTCTTATTTAATTGATCAAATACTACCTTTGTAACAAACATTACAGGTATAAACCAAAATACTCCCCAAGTTGCCTTTCCACTATATGCATATTTAAGCATTTCATGTATTAAATCACTGAAAGAAAAGTTTCCATGATAATACATTATATAATTAAAACTTATATCTATTAGTGAAAATATAGAGTACGGAACAAAAAACTTTAGGGCCTGCTCCTTTATGCTCATTCCTCTTTTATATAACATTCCACTTATTATAAAAAAGGCTGGCATATGAAACCAATAAAGATATTGAGCATTTTCAAAAGGCGAATGACATAATACAACACTTATTATAAGAAGACCTTTTGCAATATCTAAATAATCTAATCTTTTCCTTTGTTTTAAAACAGTATTCATATTATTTCTCCTAATTTAATCTTTAATCTAATGTAGTTATTACCATATATTTATATTTCCCATAATTTATATAAATATGAAGATATCTTAAAAATTATAATTTTAAAATCCTCTCTTAATCTTTATTCTTATTTAATATAATACTTTTATATTTTAAATATGATTTAAACTCACTATGAATTTATAATTAAATATATAAATTTTTTGATTAAAAATAACCTAATATTACACTATTTTTAATTATATTCTATTTTTAACACTATATTTCTAACTTTTTTGTGAATATATGCATATATCTGTGTTAAAATCTAATATATGCTATAAAATAGAATTTTAATAACTCTTATATTAAGGAGATTTAAAACATGGATAATCAAATATTTTTTCATATTTTTAATGATGATAAAAATAAATTAGAAACTCAAAGGATAATAAAACTATCCATTTTTATAGTTTTCTCTATATTTTTTATATTGCTAATAGATCTATTCTATAAAGTGCTTATTAGAAAGGATATAGAGTTTATCCCTGGCAATTCTATGTCAAGTTTCTCATTAAGTCTATCATTAATATTAGGAACAATGGCATACATAAGCTCATTAATATACTATTCAAGTACAAAAAAAGATGATTTCTTTATAATCTCTTTAATATATATGAATTTATCCGTAGAACTTTTAATCACAAAAGGACATAACCTAATAATATTTGATAAGTTTATTTTTATTCACTCAATATTTAGAATAATTTTGCTCTTTTATGTGGCTTTTAATAAGAAAGGAATATCCCCTCTTATTATTAAACATAAAATAATTACATCTATAATAGTTTTTTTATTTTCAGTTATAACACCTGTGATTAACTATAGAATTTTTTTTAGTCACTTATTTGCTAAAGATATTTATTTTTATGCTACTTTAATGACTATAATAATTATTCTTTACATAATAGCTTGTATATTCTTATCAAGGAAATCCTTAGCTGATTGCGAGTTAGTGTATTCATTTATAATTGCTAGTATTCTTTTAATAGCTCTTAGAGGACTATATTGGATTTGTGAAGTTCTTCTTCCAAATTTAACACTGTTAAAAACTAATAATGTTGTTCTTCTACTTACAATACTCTCATTTTTATTAGCTATAAGTGGAGTTTTTAATCAAATTACAGTTAAAAATAAAAGAAGCTCTTTACTCCAAAATGAACTTCAAGTTTTTTATCACTTAGTTGAATTTAATACTAGTAGTTCTATAATTTTATATGATAATAAGAAGAAAGTTATATATACAAACAAGACCATAAGAGAACATTACTGTAAATCAACCAAATTAAAAGATCAACTTAAGGAAGTTGAAAAATTATTTGTAGATTCAATCTTTATAGAGGATACTGAAAAAAATGCCACTAAATCTCTTTTTGAAAATGGTAACTGGGAAGGTAAAATTATTTTAAAAAACGGAAAAATAGTAAGTGCCTATATACAGATATTAAATGTTGAAAATAAAAATTATTTTGCTGTGAATTTAAAAGATATAACTGAAGAATATACACTGACAAAAAATATTAAAAGAAATGAACAATTGTTAAGCTGCATAAATAATAACATACAGGATTTAATAATAAGTGTTGATAATAATGGTTTAATTACATATGTTAATGATTCTGTGCTTAAAACATTAAATTATACCTATGAAGAAATTATAGAACTGCCTATAATAAATCTTTTAGGTAAAAATGATGAAATATTAAATCAATTAAAACTAGAATATGAGGAAGATAGTATTAAATGTAAACTTGTTGGTAAACATTCCTTTGTATATGTAGAAGCTATAATTAGAACCTTAAATGATAATAATGAGATTCCTTATGGAAAAGTTATAGTTGCAAAAAACTTAACCTCTAAAAAGCGACTTGAAAACTTAGCTATAAAGTTTAAAGAAGCTAAGGCTTATGAACAGATAAGAAATGAATTTTTCGCTAATATATCACATGAGCTGAGAACACCACTTAATATTATATATTCTACAATACAGCTACTAAATTCTAAGCATGAAACTGACCCTATAGACTTTAATAACTTCTATGATAAATACAAACAAGGTCTTAAAATAAATTGTTATAGAATGCTTAGACTTATAAATAATCTTATTGATGTTAGTAAAATTGAGGTTGGATTTTTAAAAGCTGACTTCACTAATAGAGATATAGTTTTCCTTGTAGAAAATATAGTGTCTTTGGTTATTCCTCATTCTGAAAATAAGAATATTAATATAATCTTTGATACTAATGTGGAAGAAAATATAATAAAGTGTGATCCTGTAAAAATCGAAAGATTAATTCTTAATTTACTTTCAAATGCAATAAAGTTCACCCCAAATCATGGTGAAATATTTGTAGATTTAAACATCTCAAAGGATTGGGTTAAAATAAGCATAAAAGATAATGGAATTGGTATCCCTAAAGAAATGCAAGCATCAATCTTTGATAGATTTGTCCAAGCTGATAAATCCTTAAAAAGAAGAAATGAAGGTAGTGGAATAGGCCTTAGTATTGTAAAGTCAATTGCAGAGTTACATGATGGAAAAATTGAACTTATAAGTGATGGAATAAAAGGCTCAGAATTTATAGTATGGCTACCAAATGTAAAATTAAATTATACAGAAGAAAGCAATAATTTAGTTGATTACATCACAGATGATAAAAACATAGAGTTAGAGCTTTCTGATATTTATGAAGTTCATTAAGAAAATACTTATGAAAATACCTTTTTTGAAATAACTTATTTTCTTATAAATTTAAAAGCTTCATCATATTAAATTACACCCCTTTAAGTAAACACAGTATAAAATACTGTTTAAAATCTACTTAAAGGGGTGATCTTTTTATGCAGTACAACTCTCTTTTATCTTTATTGCACTAACCTCGTCCCTAGTTAGTGTTTTTAAATTATTATAATTTATTAAATAAAAATAATTGTATAACTTTCTAAGCTTATTTAAATAATCATAACTTCTTTCTGGTATCTCAAAACTTACTTTAGTCTCATCTCTTTCATCTGCATATTCAACTTTAAAATCATCTACTTGAGGGAATTTTAAAAGACCTTCAAAGGTTATTTGCCCTCTTACAAACTGATGTCCAGAACAAGAATATAAGGTTTTTATATTAGGCTGAGTATTTAGAAAAATTATTAAATCCTTTAACTCAACATCTATAGCTAACCTACTGTTAAATCCACATTTCTCTGTCTCTTCCTCACTTAAAAGAATTGATCCCCTTCTCAATTCTCTCATATAATAATTGTATGCTTGTATTAAATCAAAGTCCTCTTCAGAAACCTCTGAAACTCTTCCCCTAATAAATTCAGGTAAGTACCCTTGTTCTCTTTCTAATTTTAACTCAGTTACTATCTTAAGCGCCTTTAAAACCTCTTCATTGGAATAACCCTTTAATAAATTCTCCATTTTAAATCCCCCTAAATTTCACGAATAGTTACCCTACTTTTAATAAGAACTTAACATCTTTCTCATATAATGCACATTTTAAACTTAATTAATAAAATCTATAATCTTATGAAAAGTCACATATTTTATATATCAAAAAATTTTACTATTTAATTAGTCTAAACCATACTCATACTTAATGAATATTTTAGTTTTTATTCTCTAAAAACCAGCACTACATATGAGTAATACTAATAAATATAAGTCTTATAATTTTAAGTATTAGTTATACTTTATCATTTTTCACTTATATATTATTTATACTTTACTATTTCTTTTCTTATTTATATTTTCGACTTTATTATGTAAATATTTACCATATAATTATTATACATGTTTAGCTGTGAAAAATAAAATCGTATTTTAGCCCATTTATTCAAATTAGATAAAATTAAGTCTCATTTTCTTTAATTTAAGATTTAATTGTAAATATCTTACATGTGAGCTCATAAAAAAATTGTACCAAGATTATAATCTAAACCTTATAAATATTTCTTAGAATTCCTAAATTTTATTGAAAGTTATTCCTATATATTCTTTATAGATTTTATTAATTCTCTTGATACAATTTCTTTTTATTATTTTATTTTCTTATATATTATTGGCTCAACAAAGCCAAATGTAATTTTTCCATTTTTCTCAAATATCTCACTTACATAAAGAACACCATTTTCTGTCCTTTCTTTTAATTTAAATGTAGTTTCAGGAGTAAAATGACTTACACTCTCCCCTTCAAATCCATTATCCTTAAAAGTATATTTCATAGGAGTAAACTTCTCTGAAATCCTTAGTTCATTATAATCCATAATTAAATCTTTATTGTCATTTCTAAAATCTTCTTTAGATACTCCAGGTGGTAAGTCATAAGAAGTTAGAACTACATTTCCATTGCTATCTTCTGTAAATAAAAATAAGTGTGGTAATATATTTTTAAACTTACCTTGCTCATAATAGCTTTCTTCAATAACAAAGAAGCCTTCAAAATCATCTGGAAGATTCTTAATCTTATCATTACAAATTCCAGTTATATGTTTTGCTTTAGGATGTTTAATTTCTCCCTCTTCAATTTCTTTATTTACCTGATCATCATTATTAAATTCACCACATAAATAACTTAAAAATACCTCTAATTTTCCCATAGAAATTCCCTCTTTCAAATCATATTTTATTATGTACAAATTTAATTTTTAAAACTAATATATCATATTAAAATATAAATTTAAAGTTAAATCCTATTTCATAAGTATTTTACTATAATTAATCCATAAAATATTAATGGGCACAATATAAAACTCTTAAACGTTTTACATAATGCCCTGAATTATTATATATAAATCTTAAAATATTTCTTGTCCGTATTATTTTCATATATAATCTAAATTTACTACTATATATTTAATATCATATTGTTTTTACCATAAATTAATTTCATATATATGAGGTACTAAAAATAAAAAACTAAATTCAATTCTAAATTCGCTTTAAATTGCTCAAAAATTAATTTTTGAACCCTAAAAAACAACAGATCTAAATAGCTTTATATAGTATAAAACTATAAACATCATTAGAATTTCGATTTTTATGATAAAAGCATACATTATTCTAAAATCACTTTAAATTATTAAATAATTTCCAAACTATAAAAGTCAGCTATAAGTAATTTTATATTGTCTATAAAATTACTTATATAGTTAAATGATTAATATAAAAATTCATCTTTTATTGTCCTAAAATCACTTTGAATTGCTTAAAGAAAAAATTGCTTTAAACCCTTCAAAACAATAGATCCAAATAACTTTATATCCTTTATAAAATTACTCACATCATTAGATCAATAATATTTTTATTTAAAATAAGCTAAAAATCTTAAACTAATTATTCTAAATTCGCTTTAAGCTACTCAAAAATAAAATTTGAATCTCCAAAAACAACAGATCTAAATAATTTTACCTTAATAAAGTTAAATAAATCATTAGAATAATTTATTAATATAGAGCATCCTAAATTTGCTTTTAGCCATTCAAGCAAAATAAATTGAATCTCTAGAAACAACAGATTTAAAGAACTTTATATTATAATAAAACTAAATACATCATTAGAAAATTATACTTTTTATTTATCTATTAGCTTATTTAGTACACTTAATATCTCTTCAATTTTTTCATCTTTAGATTCATTATTTTCGAAAGCACTCTTAACACAATTGTGCATATGTTGTTGTAATATTAACTTATTAGCTTTCTTTAATAACGCTTGGGAAGCCATTACTTGATTTGAAATATCTATACAATATCTCTCATCTTCAATCATTCTGATTATTCCTTCAATTTGACCTTTTGCTGTCTTTAAGCACTGTAATGCTTTCTTTTTCTCTGCATTCATCTTCATCGCTCCCTGTATATTTCACACACAACCCCCACTGGGTGTCTGTAATTATATAATAACTCTCTACTTATTTTATGTCAATATTATTTTTGAATATTTTATGAACATAATTAACATTTAATTAATATAATAGACTTTATCAAAAATATTCCTAATAATTTAACAGATTATAAATCAATTACTAGAAGAGTTCCTTTTATAAAGTTATTTTCCTAAAGAGTTCCTCTTATAAATTTATCTTCCAATAATATATTCCTTAAAATAATAATTCTAACCATAAGTATTATAATTATAATAACCATAATAATATAACATAACTTTTGCTCTATTATTAAAATATATGTACATTAGAATAAAAAGGTTTTAACATTAATAATGTTATCTGTATTAATTTCTATTATTTCTACCTTTTCTATTAATTCAAAGAAAAACCTCTATTTAAATATATAGCTTTTAATAATTATCTATATTATATAAAAATAAAAGAAGATTCACACTATATTTAATATGAATCTTCTAATTTATATCTAAAACAAAATAACTAAAATATAATTATAACTTTAATATAATATTGTACCTTCTTTTATATAAGTATTTTTATCTATATTGTTATTTGCTAGTATTGTAGTATTATCTTCAATATAAGATCCCTCTTTAATAATTACATTACTGTCAATATTACTATTAAAAGATACAAAAGAATAATCTCCTACCTCAATATTGTTTCCTAAAGAACATTTTTGTTTTAAAATAACATGTTTACCTAACTTAAACCTTCCTACAGTAATTAACCCTGGATATATTATAGTTCCCTCTCCAACCTCTTGTTTATTAAAAAAACTAACATCTGGATGAATAATAGTAGCAAATTTTATTTTATTTTTTAACTTACTTTCTATTTCTTTTTTTAATTTGCAGTTGTCTATTGCTATAATTGTAAATAATTCATTTTGACTTTCTAATTTCTTAAAAAAATAAAACTTATCTTTCTTTCTACCTTCAAAATAATTAAACATTGAATCTATAGATCCAAGAACACTGTATCCTTCAACATTACTTCCTTCCTCATCTTTTTTAAGACTTATAAACCCCAGTATATTCCAAGTATTTCTTTTTGAATTTATAGCTTCTATTATTTTAACAACCTCTTGTCCTATGTTTTCAGTTCCAATTATAACAATATCCTTCATTTAAACACCTCATTAATTATTTAAAGATCTATATTAAAACTCTCTTATTTATTAATTCAAAATATTAATTAACTTATTAAATCATATTAATTTAAATATTTATTTATTCTCAATTATTTTTACAGTTTATGTATATTATTCTGATATTTGTCCATAATTAAAATATCCACGATTAATAAGTAGAGTAATTCTTAGTTTTAAAATAATTAACGATACTTCCCCAATAATATATCCTTAATAACTTCCCCTTTTGTTTTTAGGAACTAAGAAACTACTTATTGTGGATTTAAAATTAAAAAAGGAATATTTATAAAATTTATTTATGTAAATAAGTTTTATAAATATTCCTTTTACTTTTTCACCTTAAAAATTAATTTAAGTTACCATAATTATTTTATTAATAAATATAACTTCAAATTATAATTTAATTGCACAAAAAAAGCTTAGTGAATAATTCACTAAGCTTTTGGTGGCTCGAGCAGGAATCGAACCAGCGACACGAGGATTTTCAGTCCTCTGCTCTACCGACTGAGCTATCGAGCCATAAAAGAAAAACCTGGCGACCACCTACTCTCCCACACAGTCTCCCGTGCAGTACCATCGGCTTCTAAAGGCTTAACCGTCGTGTTCG
>OFLW01000074.1_pt1 | contig 65572 bp, 56 predicted proteins | sample 1541061 | NCBI WGS metagenome assembly OFLW01 (sample SAMEA4413045, study PRJEB24355) | metagenome | biome: human; feature: gut; material: faeces | place: United Kingdom | collected 2010
GATTCGCTATTCGTGAAGGTGGTAGAACAGTAGCATCTGGAGTAGTATCTAAGATTCTTGACTAATCTTTTAGATTAAAATAAAAATTAAGGGCGGGGAAACTCGCTCTTTTTTTGTTGCAAATAAAACTATAAAATGTCTCTCCTATTTTATTTTAAAAACTCTATATGCTAAAATGAATCTACGGAGGATTTATGAATATATATAAAGGACTTAATAAATATAAAATTAGAATAATTGTTGTAATACTTCTTACCTTTGGAAATGCTCTTGGAGAATTATTTTTGCCGCAACTTATGAGCCTTGTAATAGATAAGGGCGTAGCTTATGGTGATACATCTTATGTACTAAAAATTGGAGCTCTTATGATTTTTGTCGTCATATTAACTGTCATGTGCAGGGCATCTGCAGCTTATCACTCTTCAAAAACTACTATGGCTTTTTCAAGAGATCTTAGATATGAATTATTTAAAAAAATAAATTATTTAAGCTTTGACGATGTTGAATACTTTTCTATTTCATCACTTATAACAAGGACAACTGATGATGTAAATCAAGTGGAGCAAATGGTTTTAATGGGACTTAGACCCTTAATAAGAGGTCCCCTTATGTTTATCGGTGGACTAATAATGGCGCTTTCAACAAATGTAAAGCTATCTATTGTCTTTCCCCTTACTATTCCCTTTATTGGCCTTGGAATTTTTTATGTATTTAAAATGGGACTACCATACTTTCCAATTTTGCAGAGAAGACTAGATAAACTTAATGAACTTTTTAGGAGAAGGCTAACAGGTCTTCGCGTCATAAGAGCTTTTTCCAAGGATGACTACGAAGAAGAAGTTTTTGATGATGCCAATAAATCCTATCAAGAAATGTCTACAAAGGTGAATAAACTTTTAGTAAATGTTAGACCCATGCTTGGCACAATTTTAAATTTTGGAATAATTTTTGTTTTATATTATGGAGCAAAATTAATTGACATAAGAGAGCTTGGCATTGGGGAACTAATGGCATACATTCAGTACATTACTCAAGTTTTAATTGCCATGATTATGATGAGTTTTCTTTTAAGTCTTTTGCCAAGAGTTTTTGCATCTATGGAGAGAATTAATGAAGTCCTTCAATATGAAAGAAGTAAAACTGGTGGAGATAAAAATTTGTCAGAGGATATTTATGAAATTGAGGCAAAAAATCTCTCCTTTTCTTATCCTGATGCAAGTTTAAAAGCCTTAAAGGACATAAATTTTCATGTAAAAAAAGGAGAAACCCTTGGCATAATTGGTGGAACTGGCTCAGGCAAGTCAACTCTTTTAAGACTTCTCTTGCAATTTTATGAGCCAGGCGATGGCGAACTTTTTATAAATGGCATTGACATAAAGAGCTTAAAAAACTTTGGTGTGAGGGAAAAAATTTCCTATGTGCCACAGGAAAATTTCTTTTTCACAAAAACTGTTTCTGAAAATTTATCCTATGCAAGAGAAAATGCTGAAGAAGAAAAAATGCTTGATTCAATAAATAATGCTCATGCAAGAGAGTTTTTGGGAGAGGACCCACTTAATAAAGAAATAGCTAGAGCTGGGAAAAACCTATCTGGTGGACAAAGACAAAGACTTGCTATAGCAAGGGCTCTTACTCGCGAGGCTTCAGTTTATCTCTTTGATGATTCTTTTTCAGCCCTAGATTATAAAACTGATTATGAGCTTAGGCAGATTTTAAAGAAAAATCTCAAGGATAAAATTGTCATTGTAGTGGCACAAAGAGTTGCTACGATTTTAAATGCTGATAAGATTTTAGTTTTGGAAGATGGAGAGGTGGCAGGCTACGGAAATCATGAAAGTCTCATGAAGACAAATGAAATTTATAGGGAAATAGCCATAAGTCAGGGGCAAGATTATGAAGAAGAAAGATAATACAATTTTAAGAATAATTTCCTATTTAAAAAATTATAAGGCCTTTTTATTTCTTGCTATATTTCTTACTATTGGCTCATCGATTTTTGAAATAATTTCGCCAAAATTAATGGGAAATATCACCACGAGGATCTTTGAAAACTTAAAGATGAAGACAAGTATAGATTTTGACTACGTTATAAAAATTTGCCTAATAATGGGCCTTGTATATTTAGGTCAAGCTATCTTTGAATTTTTTAGGGGCAGAATTTTAGTTGATGTGACCCAAGATTTAATTGCTAAATTTAGAAGAGAAATTTCTGAAAAAGTTAAGTACATTCCAACATCTTACTTTGACAAAAATAAAACGGGTGATCTTTTATCTAGGATGACTAACGATGTTGAAACTCTTGGAAAAAATTTGCAGCAGACAATTTCATCAATTTTATCTTCTATAGTTTTAATTGTTGGAATTCTCTTTGTCATGATAAAAATTTCTCCAACTTTGACCTTAGTATTTCTCTTTACTCTTCCCATGACATATTTTTCAACGAAATTTATTTCAAATAAGTCCCAGGGATATTTTAGAAGAAAGTCTAAGGGTCTAGGGTCTATGGTTGGTTTTGTCGAAGAAAATTTTTCAGGGTCAGAGCTTATTAAGGCCTTTAATTATGAAAAAAGGGCAGAGAAAGAATTCTTAGAAATCAATGACAATCTTTATGAAGTTTCCTATCGTGCTTCCTTTATGACGGGAATTATGCTTCCAATTATGACTTTTATTTCAAATCTTGGCTATGTAATGCTTTCCATTGTTGGTGGACTTCTCGTCTTATCTGGCAAATTATTTGTGGGAGATATTCAAGCAGTTATTCAATATGTTAGAAGACTATCAAACCCTATTGAGCAGTTGGCAGAGATGGCATCAATTTTTCAAGCCTCAATTGCTGCTGCTGAAAGAGTTTTTGAATTTTTGGACCAAGAGCCTGAAGAAGAAATTGTAAAGGACGAAATAAAAAAAACGGTGGAAGATATAGAATTTAAAAATGTCTATTTTTCCTATGATAAGAAAAAACCTGTAATCAACAATTTAAACCTAGAAGTGGAAAAAAATAAAACTGTTGCCATAGTCGGTTCCACTGGAGCAGGCAAGACTACTATTGTAAATCTTCTCATGAGGTTTTATGATATTGATAGGGGATTTATTAAAATAAATGGAAAAGATATAAGAGATGTGTCGAGAAAAAACTTGCGCTCACTTTTTGGCATGGTGCTTCAAGATTCCTGGCTCTTTCGAGGCACAATTTATGAAAATATTTTGTATGGACGAGAAGATGCCACAAGAGAAGAAGTAATTGAGGCTGCAAAAAAAGCCTATTGCCACTCTTTTATAGAGAAACTGCCAAAGGGCTATGATACAGTTTTAAATGAAGAGGCATCAAATATTTCTCAGGGACAAAGGCAGCTTTTGACAATTGCAAGGGCACTTTTGTCAGATCCAGAAATTTTAATTTTAGATGAAGCAACTTCTTCTGTTGATACAAGGACAGAGGCCTTAATACAAAAGGCAATGAAAAATCTCCTCCATGAGAGGACAAATTTTGTTATCGCCCACAGACTTTCCACTATTGTAAATTCTGATGTGATTTTAGTTTTAGACAAGGGAGACATTGTTGAAAAGGGAAATCACAGAGAACTTCTTGCAAAAAAGGGAGTCTATGCTGATTTATATAATTCACAGTTTAAGGACTAGGAGGTCAATATGAAAGATTTTATTTTTAATGTTACGACAAAAATTCTTTTTGGAAAGGACCAAATGAAAAATTTGGCTTCTGAAATAAAAAAATATGGCAGTAGAGTTTTACTTTCCTATGGTGGAGGCTCAATTAAAAGAAGTGGTCTTTATGATGAAATAGTAAAAATTCTTGAAGAAAATAATATTTTTTACAAGGAACTTTCTGGCATTGAACCAAACCCAAGAGTTGAATCAGCTAGAGAGGGCGTAAAAATTGTAAGAGAAAATAATTTGGACTTCATTTTGGCAGTTGGTGGCGGCTCTGTAATTGACCTTTCTAAATTAGTTGCGGGAGCAGTTTATCTTAAGTGTGATCCATGGGATATTGTAATTAAAAAGGCAAAAATTGAAAAGGCACTTCCTATTGGAACAATTTTAACTCTTTCTGCAACAGGTTCAGAAATGGATGCTGGCGGAGTTATTACAAATCCTGAAACAAAACAAAAACTTGGTTTTGGATCAGCCTATACTCTTCCAAAATTTTCTATTTTAAATCCAGAACTAACTTATACAGTTAATGCAAAACACACTGCAGCAGGAATTGCAGACATAATGAGTCACACTATGGAAAATTATTTCACTTTAGGCGATGGAGCTTATATGCAAAATAGACTTGCTGAAGGAATTTTAAAAACTTGCATACACTATGGACCTATTGCCATGGAATATCCAGATAGTTATGAAGCAAGAGCAAATATTATGTGGGCTTCATCTTGGGCTATAAATGGACTTTTATCTACTGGAAAAGAAACTCCTTGGTCAGTTCACGCAATGGAACATGAACTTTCTGCTTTTTATGACATAACTCATGGCATTGGACTTGCAATTTTAACTCCAAGATTTTTAAATCACATTTTAAATGATGACACAGTTGACATGATTAGAGATTTTGGTATAAATGTCTTTGGCATTAAGGCAAGTGATGATAAATTTAACGATGCAAAAAAAGCAATTGCTCGCCTTCACATGTTCTTTGAAGATGATATGAATATACCAATGACTCTTGGTGAAGTTGGTATTGATGATGAAAAACTAGAAGAAATGGCAGAAGCAGCAGCAAGACATGCTGGTGGATCAATAAAGGGCGTAGTAGAACTTAAAAAGGATGACATTTTAGAAATTTACAAGGCATCACTATAAAAAATTAAACTATTTGAGAATTTCTCAAATAGTTTTTTTATGAAAATTTTTATGCTTAGAAAATTGAGTTTAAAAGGATAGTGGTATATAATTATCTTTGATAAAAATTGTCAAATCTGTAAATCTTGTAAGGGTCCTGTGGAGATGTGAGATGTGAAAATGGAAAAAAATTTTAAAAAAATTTTAATCTTCATAATAATTCTATTTATTTGGCAAATTTTATCTAAGCTAAATATTTGGAGTGATTATATTCTTCCCTCTCCAGGAAGAGTTTTATTAACTGCAAGAGAAATGATTTTAGATGGCTCTATTTTTATTGATACTTTAATTAGTATAAAGAGAGTTTTAATAGGCTTTAGCATATCCTTTATACTGTCAATTTTATTTGCAAGTTTATTTATAATTCATCCAGAAACAAGCATATATTTTGAAGGAATATTTGGATTTATAAAAAATGTTCCACCCCTTAGTTTAGTGCCAATACTAATACTTTGGGTGGGAATTGGAGAAGGAACAAAAATAGTTATTATTATTTTGGCATCTTTTTTTCCTCTCTTTTTAAATATTCAAAAGGGATTTATGGTAGTTGACCCCAATTTATTAGAAGTTGGCGATATTTTTGGCTACAACAAATATGAGAAATTTTTAAAAATTTCACTTCCTTCTGCCCTAAAGGATATTTTTGTTGGCATGAGAATTGCCCTAGGATATAGTTTTAGAGCAATTATTGCAGCAGAAATGATTGCTGCTTCAAGTGGGCTTGGTTATATGATAAATTTTGCAAGGCAGATGTCTCGAATTGATAAAGTAATTGTGGGAATAATTATGATTGGATTTGTTGGTTATTTAACAGATTTTATTTTTGTTAAACTTGCAAGCAAGTGCTTGAAGGGAGATTCTTTAAATGAATGGTATAATTCTTAAAGATGTTTGCAAAAATTATGCCATTGACGGCATAGAAATTAAGGCAATTAAAAATGTAAACTTGAAATTAAAAACTGAGGATAGAACAGTTTTAATTGGCGAATCTTCTTGTGGCAAAAGCACTTTGTTGAGATTAATTTCTGGTCTTGAAAAAGTTTCATCTGGAGAGATTTTTACAAATAATCTTTCCACATCTATGGTTTTTCAAGAGCCAAGATTATTTCCCTGGAAAAATGTTAAGGAAAATATAAAATTTTCTTTAAAGGACAAGGTTGATGATAAACTTCTTGAAACTTGGATAGAAAAAATAAAGTTAAGGGGTTTTGAAGGGGCCTATCCATCACAATTATCTGGTGGTATGAAAAGTAGAGTCAGCATTGCCAGAGCCTTAGTTGCAAAAAAAGATTATATCCTAATGGACGAGCCCTTTGCAGCCATTGATGGCTTTACAAGAAAAAAGATGCAAAGAGAAGTCTTAAATCTTTTTGAAGAGGAAAAAATTGGCTATTTATTTGTAACTCACTCTCTAGAAGAAGCTCTTATAATGGGAAACAGGATTTTAATAATGAAGGAAGGTAAAATTCTAGATGATTTTTACCTTGAAGAGAGAAAATTTGGAAGTAAGGAACTAAAAGAACATTTTGACAATTTAATTAAAGGAGAAAGAAATGAAAAAAATATTTAAAATTGCAATTATAGTCATGTCACTATTTTTACTTGCAGCTTGCGGCAAAAGTGACAACAAAAAGGAAGCTAAGGAAGCTGAAAAGTTATCTCTTGATAAGTTAAATGTAACTTATGTAACATCACCACTAAATGTGCCATCAATTATTGAAAAAGAATTGGGAATATTTGAAAAAAACATGCCAGGTGTTAAGGTAAACTACAGCGAAATAACAAGTGGAGCAGATCAAACTCAAGCTCTTGCAGCAGGTGATGTTGATGTGCTTTATGCACTTGGTGGCTCATCAGCAATTCTTGCTAAGGCAAATGGAGTTGATTTAAAAGTTTTAAATATGTATTCAAGAGCTCCAGAAGCTTTCGGTTTATATTCAATGGATAAGTCACTTAATAGCCCAGAATCACTAAAGGGCAAAAAAATTGCAGGACCTGCTGGAACTAATTTACACGAACTTTTAATTGCCTATCTTAAAAAAGCAAATATGACAATAGATGATGTGGAATATGTAAATATGTCTATACCAGATGCAGCTGCTGCTCTCGAATCAGGTGCCATTGATGTTGCCATGTTAGGTGGACCAGCTGGATATAAGGCTGTAAAATCTGGCAAAAATGAAATCACAAATGGTAAGGGCTTGATTGATGCCATAATTTGCGTTGCAACTTCAGAAAAATTTTACAATGAACACAAAGATGTAATTGATAAATTAATGGAAGCTCAAAAGGAAACAGCTGATTACATGAAAAATAACAGCAAGGAAACAAGAGATATTGTTATGAAGGCACTTTCTCTTGACCAAGAAGCCTTTGACACAATGTATAAGATGTACGACTTTTCAACAGAAATTACTGATGCAGATAAGGAAGGCTTTAAGAGAACTAAGGACTTTATGCTTGAAACAAAGATGATAGATAAAGATATAGATATTGATTCTTTATTTATAAAATAAAAATTATAAAATTAAAATAATGCAAAAAAAATAAGACGAGGATATCCTCGCCTTTATTTTTATTATTATGCTTCTACTGAATTTTCCCAAAGTCCGTGAATATTGCAATAGCTTAGTGCATAAACTTCTCCACCCTTGTCAGTTTTAACAGCTGTTTCAACACAAGGTACTGTAAAGATTTCGCCTTCGCCATGAGCATTAAATTCATAAGAACCAACTTCAATTGGGAATTTTTCTCCTTCAGGTTTGAAGAATACTTTAATCCAAGCAATGTGGTGTTCTAATGTGTTTGGATGTTCGATTTCTTCTCCAACAATAGCCTTAATCTTTAAAAGACCGTCAGCTTTTTCTACGTGAATTACAGGAACGTGTTTTTCAGATTTAAAATCAGCAGTTTGTACTGTTTCAGTTAATTTCATTTTTATTACCCCCAAAATTATAAATTTTTACTACATAAAGTTGATACCCCATTTAAATTAATTAACTCATTAAATTTAAAATAAAGAAAAAATTTTTTATATTTAGTATAATGGATTAGAGGTGTAAAATGGATAAAATAAAATTAATCGCCACGACAAATATGGGCCTTGAGGCTGTTACAAAAAGAGAATTAATAGATTTAGGCTACGAGGATTTAAAAGTTAGTGATGGAAAAATTGAAATAAATTGTAAGTTAGAGGATATAGCTATACTAAATTTAAAATTAAGGACGGCAGAAAGAATTTTACTTTTAGTTGATTCCTTTAAGGCAGAGACCTTTGAAGAACTTTTTGACAAGGTTTTTGAAATACGCTGGTGGGACTATCTTGGCGAGGAAGATAATTTCATCATCCAAGGAAGAAGTAGGAAGTCAAAATTATTTTCTATTTCTGATTGTCAAAGAATTACTGAAAAGGCAATAATCGAAAAATTAAAGATGAAATATAAAATTTCTTGGTTTGAAAAATCTGGTCCAAGAGTAAAAATTGAAGTTTCACTTTTAAATGACCTAGCAGAAATTACCATTGACACATCAGGTGATGGACTTCACAAGAGAGGTTACAGAGAAGTAAACTACAAGGCTCCTCTTTCAGAAACAATTGCGGCAAGTCTTGTTAAGCTAACTTTTTGGAATAAGGATAGGATTTTAGCAGATCCCTTCTGTGGTTCAGGCACAATACCAATTGAAGCAGCAATGATAGAAAAAAATATTGCACCGGGACTTATGAGAAAATTTGATTTTGAAAGTTTCAAATTTTTTGATCCAGAAATTTTTAAGGAAGAAAAGAAAAAAGCTTATTCTGAAATAAAATACGATGAAAAATTAGAAATTTTAGCATCTGATGTTTCCTATAAGGCCACCCAAATTGCCAAGTCCAATGCAGAAATTCTTGGACTAGATGAAGATATTTCTTTTTTCCAAAAGGACATAAGAGAACTTGACCTTCCCGATAATTATGGAGTTATTATAACAAATCCACCTTATGGCGAAAGAATCGGAAAAGAAGATGTTGATGAGCTAAATAAAGAATTAGGAGATCTTGCAAAATCCTTAAAGACTTGGTCTTTTTATGTAATTACTGCCAATGAAAATTTTGAGAAAAATTTTGGCAAAAAAGCTGATAGAAATAGAAAATTATACAACGGCAGAATTAAAACTTACTACTATCAATATTATGGTCCAAAGCCAAAAAGATAATTGTTATGTGAATCTTAATTTGCTATACTGTAAACAATAAATAAAGGTGGTGAAACATGGAAAAAAATTTAGCTAAAGAGAAAATTGACGAAAAAATTGATTTTCAAGTTCTAAATGCAATTGCAGATTTAGTTCGAGTTCTCGATTATAATGAGAAAGTTGTCTTTGTAAATAAGGCAATGGAAGACCTGCTTGGTTATGACAGCGACAAAAAAGTTTGCATTTTGGGAGAAGATCTTTTTGACCCAGAGATAACTAGGCGTGCCCTTGTAAGTGGCGAAGTTATCCAAAGAGAAGAAAATATTGGCAGCATGGTTTTTTCCGTAAAATGTTCACCAATTATAAATAAAAGTGGAGAAATTTTAGGTGTAGTTGAAGTTTTTAGGAATGTAACTATGGCACGAAAGCTTCAAAGAGAAATTATCGAGAAAAATAGATTTATGACAAGTGAAACTATGGCAGCTTCACTTATTCAACAGACGGTTTTGCCAGAAAAGGGCTTTATAAAAAACTTAAAGGTTAATTATATTTATAGACCCTCTACTATTTTAAGTGGCGATATGTTTGATGTATTTGAAATTGATGATGATCACATAGCAGTTTATATAGCAGATTCTGTGGGCCATGGCTTTGCTGCATCTATGGTAACTATGTTTATTAAATCTGTAATTAGGACACTTGATAAGATAACACTTTTATCTCCTAAAAAAACTCTTTCTGAACTTTGTAAGAGGTTTACCAGCCTAAGACTTGAAATTGAAAATTATTTTACTTGTTTTTATGGAGTTTTCAACACAAAAAAGAAGAATTTTATTTTTTCCAACGCTGGTCATTTGCCTCTTCCTATAATGGTGCGTGATAGAGAATTTATGAGCTTGGAATCAAAGGGCTATCCAATTTCAAGATTTTTTGCAAAGCCAGATTATGAAGAAAAGGAAATAAAACTTTATTCAGGCGATTATATTTTATTCATGACAGATGGAGTTGTTGAGGCAAGAAATTCTAAAAAAGAATCCTTTGGTTATGAAAGAGTCCACCATATCATTTTAGAAAATAATAAAGATGTCCTAGAAATTTTAGATAATGAACTAGAAAATTTTAACGATGGAGAACAGACAGACGACATCTCCATGCTACTTATAAATGTTTGGTAAATAAAAAAGCTTTATAATATCTGTTGGGGAGTAAATCTCTAACAGATATTTTTGGTTTAAATAAAAAGGCTCTATGTCAAATATTGGGGAGGCTCGTTAGCTCGAGTCTCTCTTTTCATTTAAAAATCAGCACCTAGACACTATTCTTTACTTACTCATCTAGTTACTGTAAATTTAATCTTATTCATTTTTATTTGTTATTTGCGAAGAAAAATAACAATGTTTATGATTCCAAATATTATAAAAAGTAACATAGATATTTTTGCTAAGTAAGTGTTGTTGTAGATATTTGCAGTAAGACTTACTATAAACCCTATAATAAAAACAATAAGCACAAGTGATTTTAAAAAATTTTTATCCATAAAGATTCTCCTTGATAAAAAAACTATTTCAATTTTACAAAACTAATAATATCATAAATAAATTAAGGAGGAAAATAATATTATGAGAAAGAAATGTCAAAAAGCAGTTGTGCTATCACTTTTAATTTCAAACATTTTCACACTATCCTCAACAAGCGTTATAGCAAAGAGTGAAAAGGATGACAAAAATATATCAGTAGAAGATTATAGAGTTAATAATATCTCCATTAATTCTAATCAAGCACTAAAGTTATTTGAGGATTTGGGATACTCAGACAAAGAAATTGTGGAACTTTATCAAAATGATTCTAATAGCCTACAAGTTACTATAAAGCTACCAGAAAAGCTCTTTAAAAGAACTGGAATACAATGTGTCAAACCGGAAACTACTATGTTAAAAAGTTTTCCATCGAATCCAAAACCAGGGCAAACATATATTCACAGGTATGATGTCAACTATGAAGAAACCTTTAGACACGCAGGATTAATAGGATATGGCGTAACTGGAATATCTGAAGCAATAGCTAAATATAGTCCTAGTACAATAATAAAATAGATCAAGGGTATATTGGTGTGCGAGGAGGAGCTACATATAAGTGGGTTTGGAATAACGATATGATTTATGACTGGATATATATTCAAGGATCATGCTGGAGAGAATATTATTAAAGTAAAAAAGCCTAGGGATATAACTGTTATAAAATACTTACTCAGGTTGTCATATTTATAAAAAATAAAATAGAGCAAAAATATTATTTTTGCTCTATTTTACAATAGCCTTTGTTAGCTTTAGCTATTTAATATAAATTCCTAGTTTTTAAAAGAAACCCTCATGTTGATAATATACCAACTTTTGTAATGAGATATTCGAGCATTAGGGTTTTAAATCGATTATGACCTATAAATATCATATTAGTGAGCTTATGAATTATATTCAGGCAATTTTTTTTTTAAAGAAATTTTTGCCTCTTTTTTTATTTTAAAAGAGAGTCCCATTGCCACAAGAATATAGGCTATGATAATAAATTTAATTACCCCAAGAGATGAAAAATTTGAAATTATTTGGAAAAGTATAAAGGCAGAAAGTGCCATAGTTGCCATACTTAGTATGCTAAATAAAAATACTGGAAAGTTTCTCTTAACAGCTTCCTGTGGATTTTCCCAATCAAGTTTTGGATATTTTATACCGTAAAAAATTCCAAAAGAAGATGAAGCATAGGAGCCAAGAAAAGATCCTATTAACATGGCAAAAATAAAAATTACATTAAATTTAGTAAAGTAAGCCAAAAGTAAAAGTAGTGGTAGGGAAGATATTATTTGAAAAATACATGAACCTAAAATTCTTCCCTTAACTTGATCTTCATAGGAAATGGGAAGAGTTTGCATTAGGTAAATATTTTTCCCTTCACGCGTGATACTTGTAAGTGATAGTGGTGTCATAAAGGCTGAGTAGAAAAATAGGACTATCATAAATACAAAGAATAAATCAATTTTTCCCAGACCATAAGATTCAAGGTTTACAAAAAAGTTTTTAATCGCATCAATATTATCTATTCCCTTAAAAAATCCAAGAATAAAAAATAAGGGAAGAAAAATGCCTGCTGATGCCAAGTTAAAAAAGTAAACGGGCGTCTTTATTACATTTGCCACATCTTTTTTCGCAAGTGAAATTGCAATAGCTGTGTTTTTATTGCCTCTTACTTTTTTAACTTTAGAGCTTACATTATTTGCCTTTAAAACTCCATCAATCATAAGATTTGATAGGGGAAAGCTTAAAACGTAAAAAATTATTGCCATAAGAAGAAGAATTCCAAGACTTATTAAAAAGCCAGAGATATTATTCATTTCATAAACTTTATCCACTATATAAACTTGTGGAAAAAGAAGTTTAATAAATTTAATAAGATTTTTTTCTACAAATTCTTTTGAAGCATCTGATTTAGATAAAAATTGTGGAGAAAAACTTAGCCCAATTACAAATATAAAGCCAAGAGCTTGCAGTAAATTTTTAAGTCCTCCTATGCCTGCGAAGATCTTCATAAATAAGATTATTATTATTGATAAAATTAAGACTGTAAAAATAATATTTGATAAATTAAGAAATATTATTGAGAAAAATTTAAGAAAGCTTAAATTTCCAAATTTTATCAGTGGAAAGGCCATGGGTATAAAAATTATAAAGCTAACTAAAAAGGCTACTGTCACAGAGCCTAAGATTTTTGAGATAAAAATATTATTTCTCCTAAGGGGAAGGGGCAGCAAAAGTTCAACATCCTTAGAATAATAAATTTTTGAAATAATTCCTGCACTTGTAAAAATTATAGTAGCAAGGGAAACAAAGCCAAAAAAACCACTCAAAATGAGATTTGACTTGCCAAGCTTTGCCATGGGAATAATAAAGGCAAGAAGAAGTATAAAATACAAAAAGGCAAGGTAGAAAAATAAAATTACAAGTCCTAATACTGTTAGAGCCTTAAAAGATCCGCCATTTTTTGATGGTTTTTTTAGGGGAGCAATAAGGCTTAGGTATAAATCTTTTTTTAAAAGTGTTTTTAATTCAAATAATTTATCCATAAAATTACTCCGTAAGTTCCAAAAAGATTTTTTCAAGACTTCCGCTGTCCTTGGCAGCAGCCTTTATGTCGTCAAGACTTCCCTCTGCAATTAATTTTCCCTTGTTAATTATTGCAATTTCGTCGCACATTTTTTCTGCAACTTCCATGACATGAGTAGAAAAGAAAACTGTGCCGCCGTCATCTGCCACTTCTCTCATAATATTTTTAAGTCTAAAGGAACTTTTTGCATCAAGGCCAACCATGGGCTCATCTAAAATTAAAAGCTTTGGCTCGTGAATTAGGGCGCCTATTAAAACTATTTTTTGCTTCATGCCATGAGAAAGAGTGGAAATTGTTGCATCTAAATTTTCTGTCATCTCAAAAATTTCTGCGTATTTTTTTATATTTTCATTTCTCTTTTCTAAGCTCATGGAGAAGACATCTGCCATAAAGTTTAGATACTGTCTGGCAGTCATATTTTCGTAGATGTCAGGATTGTCAGGCACATAGGCAAATTTTTTCTTTGACTCTATTGGTTGATCTAGGGTGTCAATGCCGTCAATTTCGATTTTGCCGCTGTCCTGTATAAGCATGCCCACAATCATTTTTATAGTTGTAGTTTTTCCTGCACCATTAGGACCTAAAAAACCATAAACTACGCCATCGGGCACATCTAGTGTGAGGTCATTAACAGCAATTTTTGTAGCAAAAGTTTTTCTCAAGTTTTCTATTTTTATCATGTTGCCTCCAGTAATAAAATTTTATAAAAATTTATAGCTAAAAATGTTTTAAACTCTTTAAATTTAAAATTATCTTATAATAAAAAATTTCACCTGTCAATTCTATTTTGAAAAGAATCTAAATAGAATTGACTAATTATTTTTGATTTATAAGTTTATCCAAGTAATGTTACAGAATTATTAAATTTATTAAAATTTTGTAAAGTCACAAATGTTTTTACTGTCTATGGGTATAATAATATCAAGGAAAATGTTTTTAACAATAATTTTATAATGAGGAGGAGAGTTTATGAGAAACAAGAAAGTACTTGGTCTATTACTTGCGGGAGTAATGATTACAGCAATTCCATTTAATGTTTTTGCTGATGAAAAAGAAGAAGTAAAGGCCGAAAATCCTGCAGCTGTGGAAACTGTAGAAAATAAGGACAAAGTTAAAGTAGAAGAAACTGAAACAAAAGAAGTTAAGGAAGAAACTACTGAAGAAGTTGTTGAAGAAGAAAAACTTGAAGTAAGTGAAGAAAAAGTTCCTGAAGCTGTAACTGAAGAACCAGAAGAAACTGAATTCACTGTAAAATTTGATTCAGATGGTGAAACTGTAGTACCTGATAGTACAAGCAAGAAAGGTACAAAGCTAGAAGAACCTAAAGTAACAAAAGATGGATTCAAACTTCTTGGATGGTATGATGGAACAACTAAAGTGACATTCCCTTATGAAGTTACAAAGAATGTTACTTTAAAAGCTTCATGGGAAAAAGTTGTACCAGTTACAAAAGTTCTTTCTATTTCCGAAAGATATTATGATAATGGAAGATTTTACGGCAAGGTAACATCTGATGGTCTAGCTGTTGAAGGTGCAAGAGTTAGGCTATATGATTACGACGGAGATTATCTAGGACAATCTGATGAAACAGATGAAAATGGATATTTCGATATTTATCTAGGCGATTATTATGGATATTATTATGATGATTATTATGATGGATATTATCATTATGATAGCCTAAGAGACAAATATTACTATTTCGATTCTTATGGAGATAGACAATATATAAATTACACTCCATATAATTATAGATATTGGAATGGAAGATATTACAAGGGAAAATATGATGGTGGTTATTTAGTAGCTACAAAAGATGATTTTGAAAATTCTTCTAAATATTCTCTATATGATGGAAGATATTGGAAGGGATATTACGGAAGATATTACTATGACGATTACCACTATGGAAAGTATGACAAGAAAGTTTATCCATCTGACATCTCTAGAACAAATTATTCTACAAGGGGATATCTAAAGGGATATTCTAATGAAACTGTTTATGTATACGATAATGGCACATATCTTGGCAGTGACGTAATTAATTCTAATGGTTACTTTAGTGTAGATTGGAACAGTCCTTATGTTTCTACTAGCAGAACTTTAGATTATTATGTAAATGGAACTTACAAATCTGATAATGGTTATTCTATGATTCCTACTGTTAACGAAGTTACTCCTGGAGCAAAATATGTAAGTGGTCACGCAGGTGATAATGCTGATGTTACTGTATATGATGCGGATGGCATTAAGCTTGGAAGTGCAATTGCAACAAATAATGGCGTATATAATGTTTCTTTAAATAGGGCAATAAAAGCTGGCGAAAAAATTACAGTTGAAGCAAAGGAAAAGGGAAAAATTTCAAGAACTACTGACTATACTGTAGCTGGAAAAGTTGTTTCTTCAGATAGGATGAGCCAACCTAAATATATATCAGGATTTCCTGATGGAACATTTAAACCAGGAAAAGAAGTTTCAAGAGCAGAAGCTGTTAGAATGTTTGTTAAACTTGTAAATAATGGTGCAGAACTTCCTAAGAACCCTACTACAAAATTTAAAGATGCCAACAACTCTTGGTATTCTGATGAAATTAATTTCGCAGCAAATAAGGGATTTATAAAAGGATATTCTGATGGAACATTTAAACCAAATCAAGCAATTACAAGAGCAGAATTTGCACAAATGATTGCTGTATTTGTTAAAGATGGATATCCAGGAACTGGCGAACTTAAAGATGTAAAAGGTCACTGGGCATCTGATGCAATTAATGAACTTTACGGAAATAAGAATATCAAGGGTTATGATGATGGAACATTTAAGCCAGATCAAAAACTTACAAGAGCAGAAGCTGTTACAATTTTGAATTCTGTATTTGGTAGAAATACTAAAGCAGCTTCTTTTGAAAATTTAAATGTAAGCGGCTTAAATGAATTCTCTGATGTAGCTAAGAGTCACTGGGCATATTATGAAATCCTAGACGCATCTAATGCACATATTGCAGTTAAAAGCGAATCTTCAGATGGACTAAGTATTTGGCAATAAGAAAAATTTTAATTTGACTTTAAAATTTTTAATTTAATATGGAAAAGGCGACAAGGAAACTTGCCGTCTTTTTTTATAAAATATAATTTTTAAAATAATATAGTAGAAAAAACCTGCCACAAGGACAGGTTTAATTTTTGTTATAAGTTACTTTAGATTATTATAATTTTATTTAGCTTTTAAAATAAATTTAAGCCCTTAAAGTTTCCTTTGTTCTTAAACATTTAAGAGAAATTAAAATTACTGCAAGAGTTATTAGTATGTGACCTATGCCAGAAACTGAAATCATTCCAATTTTTACAATATTTAAAGGGGAGTATCCGTCAACTAAACCATGTAAAAACATTGTAGTGAAGCTAAAATAAATGCCAAAATTATAAATTCTAAATAATTTTTCTAACTTTTCATTGGAAATATCTAATTTTTTAATGATGATATAAAAAATTGCAGGAAGTATAAAGCCGAGGACAATTAAATGAGTGTGAACAAGGGACATTTTAACTTCAACTGGATAAATTTTTCCAAGCTCACGATAAACTGCACCGGCAAGAATGCCTGAAAACAAATAGGAAACAGCAAATTCCATAATATCCTTCTTTACAAAATCTTTTTTTAGATTTCTATAAAGTTTAATGACAATTAAAACATACATAACAGTCTTTGGCATCATTAACATGCCAATACTTGGGTTTACTTTTTTAAATAAGACAACTGGCACATAAAATAAAAAGCTAAAAAATACATATATGTATAAGTTTTTAAATTCTTCTTTATTTTTATTATTATATAGAAGAAAAATATCAATTAGTCCCATTAAGACAAAGGGAACATTTGAAATAAGATCCATCTTTTCGCTTTGGTTAAAACTTAAAATTACAAATAAAAGTCTTAGGACAAATAAAATTACAATTGAAATATCAAGTCCCCTTTCCTTTGCCTTTCTTTTCTTCTTGATGTAAAAATAAAATAGCAAATAAAAAATTGACATAGTAATTGCAGAGACTCTAGTTCCTAAAAAAAGTCCAAAACTATTTAGCTTAAAACCATTACTTTCTACATTTGCAATTATTCTTGGAACAAGGTGAAAGGAATCTCCAAGTCCTAGAAGTAAAGTCATAGATCCTAAAATTTTACTGTCCTTATTTTCAATTAATAAGCATCTTATGCCCAGAAAAATTACTAAGCTGAGATAAAAGGCATCGAAAAAAATTTCAAATTGATTCATTATTTATACCTCCTAATAACCAATTTATATATAAGTTACAAACTTCCAAAAATTTTTCTTTGTCATAATCACTTCTTATACTTTCCTTTATAAGTTCGTGAAAGACTGCCATAATATAGGTCATTTTGTGATAAAAATCATCCGATAAATGTTCACGTAAAAAGTTTTTGCCATGGAGCATAAAAGAATTTTCAAAAATAAAAAATTTTGGTCTGTATAAATTTTTTAGGGTTTTATCATAAAGTTCTGTGGCTAGAAAATCTCTATAGGCCTTTAAAGTTTTTCCCATGTCCTCCTTATTTTCTTTATATAAATTAAAAAACTTGTGGTGAATTTCTCCAGTTTCTTTTTTTAGGACAGTTAAATAAGAATCCTCTAAATCTTCAAAATATTGGTAGAAAGAACCTCTGGCTATATTTAATTTTTTTACAATTCCAGAGACGTTAATATTTTTTAAATCTTCTTCCTCAAAAAATTCCTTTAAGCGCTCATAAATCTTTTCTTTTTTTTCTTTTTCTAAGTTTTCAAAAGTTTTTTTTGCCATGTTACCTCCAAAGTGACACTGTGTCATTTTCTTTATAGTAAATCTTTTTTCTATACTTGTCAAATATATTTATGTAAATTTTTATTTTTAAAATTATTACTGCATTTTTGTAAAGAGTTATAACTTTATTTTAAAAATCTTTAATTTGGGGTATAATTTAAACAAGAAGTAAATAAATTTTAAATTATATAGGAGGTAAAGATGAAAATATTAGTGCCAATTGATGGATCAAAATCTTCAAAAAAATCAATTGATGTTGCAAGAGATATGGGAGAAAAATTGGGAGCCGATCTTTTAATTTTAACAGTTACTCCAGAAACTTCTATATTCGAACAATATCCAGCAAACTTTAATTTCACACTTGAAATAGACAAGGCAAATGTAGAAAGAGCAGAAATGATTCTTAAAGATGCAGAAACTGATTTAAGTGGATATCCTAACAAGGTAGAAACTTTTTATACTTCAGGAAATCCTGGAGAACAAATTTGCAAATTTGCTGATGAAAAAGATGTAGACTTTATTGTAATGGGAAATAGAGGACTTGGTGCTTTTTCTAGAACTCTTTTAGGATCTGTATCAAATAAGGTTATAAATCATTCAAAGAAATCTGTACTTGTTGTAAAGGCAGATATTTAAAAAGGGCGGGCAACCGCCTTTTTATTTTTGCAAATTTTTAATATATTTTCTTAAAAGATTTTTTAATTAATAATAAATTTAGTTAAGATCTGGTAAAGTTTTATAAAAACCTTATCCTAAAAATTTACAAAACAAAAAATATTAAATTTAATCTAAACACTTTTAGTTAAAGAAAAAGAAAAAAAACTCAATAAATTTTACTTTTATGGAAAATTTTTTACTTTAATTTCAATTTTAAAAATGTCTTTAAGATATTTGTGTTTCCTCATTTTGAGCAAATAAAACCTTGAAAAACAAGCGCATAATGATATAATAGAAATAACGTATGTTAATTAAATAACATTCTTTATAATAATTGTTAGGGGGATTTTAAATGGATTTTAGAATGGACAAGGAACATCTATTGTTACAACAAATGTATCGCGCCTTTGCTGAAACTGAAGTAGAACCTGTTGCAGCTGACGTTGATGCTACAGAAGAAGTTCCTATGGAAAATGTAAAAAAAATGGCCAGATATGGTTTCTTCGGAATACCATTTCCTAAAGAATATGGTGGACAAGGTGCAGACTATGTAGCTTATGCTATGGCAGTAGAAGAACTTTCAAAGAAATGTGCTACAACTGGCGTTATTGTTTCTGCTCACACTTCACTTTGCTGTGCTCCAATTTATGAAAATGGAACAGAAGAACAAAAGAAAAAATACTTACCAGATTTATTAGCAGGTAAAAAGATTGGTGCTTTCGGTCTTACTGAACCAGGTGCTGGTACTGACGCAAGTGGTCAAAGAACAACTGCTGTACTTGATGGTGACGAATATGTACTTAATGGATCAAAAATCTTTATTACAAACGCAGGATTTGCTGATGTATTTGTAATCATCGCAATGACTGATAGATCTAAGGGAAATCACGGAATTTCTGCTTTCATAGTTGAAAGAGGAACTCCTGGATTTACTGTTGGTGAACCAGAAGACAAGATGGGTATCAGAGGTTCTTCAACTTGTGAACTTATCTTTGAAGATTGTAGAATTCCTAAAGAAAATCTTCTTGGAAGAGAAGGTAAAGGCTTTAAACTTGCAATGAAAACTCTTGATGGTGGTAGAATTGGTATCGCATCTCAAGCTCTTGGTATTGCAGAAGGCGCAATTGACGAAACAGTTAAATACACTTCTGAAAGAAAACAATTTGGTAGAAGAATTTCTCAATTCCAAAACACTCAATTTGAACTTGCAGATATGAAAACTACTGCAGAAGCAGCTCAACTTTTAGTTTATAGAGCAGCTGATGCTAAGGGTAATGGCGAAGCTTATGGACATTACGCAGCTATGGCTAAATTATTTGCAGCAAATGCAGCAAGTGATATTTCTAGAAGATGTCTTCAATTATTCGGTGGATATGGTTACACTCGTGACTATCCAATTGAAAGAATGATGAGAGATGCTAAGATCACTGAAATTTACGAAGGTACATCTGAAGTAATGAAGATGGTTGTAGCTGGCTGGTTGGGCGTTAAATAATCGGAAGGAGTATTATAGATGAATATAGTAGTATGTATTAAACAAGTACCTGATACTAATGAAGTTAGACTTGACCCTGTTACTAACACTCTTATTAGAGATGGCGTGCCAAGTATTATAAACCCTGATGATAAATCAGGACTAGAAGTAGCACTTAGACTTAAAGATGAAAATCCAGATATCCACGTAACAGTTTTATCAATGGGACCTCCACAAGCAGAAGCAGCTTTAAGAGAAGCTCTTGCAATGGGAGCAGATGAAGGAATCTTAGTATCTGATAGAGCTTTTGGTGGTGCCGACACTTGGGCAACATCATGTACAATTACTGCAGCTCTTGAACACTTAGATTTTGATCTAATTGTATGTGGTAGACAAGCAATTGATGGTGATACAGCACAAGTTGGACCACAAATTGCTGAACACATTGGAGTTCCACAAGTTTCTTATGTTGAAGAACTTGAACTTGATAAAGATATGAAGGGTGTAACTGTTAAGAGACAATTCGAAGACAGATACCACACAATTAATGCTAAATTCCCATGCTTAATTACTGCAATTGCAGAATTAGCAGAACCTAGATATATGACAATTGGTAAAGTTTTTGAAGCTTACCAAAAAGAAATCAAAGTTTGGGGTCTTGAAGATATTAAAGACAAACTTGATATGGCAAACATAGGACTTAAAGGATCACCTACAAAGGTTAAAAAATCTTTCCCTAAACAAGGTAAGGGCAAGGGCGTTCTTTTAACTGATCTTACTGCTGATGAAGCAGCTCAAGCTATCGTTGCTAAACTTCAAGAAAAGTATATTATCTAATTGGGGGTTTAAAAATGAGTAAAGATGTATTTGTATTTGTAGAACAAAGAGACAATAAACTTGAAAAAGTTGGAATAGAACTTTTGGGAAAGGCAAGAGAACTTGCTGACGCTCTTGGACAAAATGTTGTAGCAATGTTACTTGGCGAAAAAGTTAAGGATCATGCACAAACTCTTATTAGACACGGCGCCGACAAAGTTCTTGTAGTTGAAGATGAAATGCTTAAAGAATATGTTACTGAACCATATGCTAAAGCAATCACTCAAATTATTAAAGAAAAAGATCCAGAAATCGTAATTTATGGTGCATCATCAATAGGTCGTGACCTTGCTCCAAGACTAGCAGCAAGAATTCACACAGGACTTACTGCTGACTGTACAAAACTAGAAATAGATGAAGAATCTAAAAATCTTATGATGACAAGACCTGCTTTTGGTGGTAACTTAATGGCTACTATCCTTTGTGAAGATTTCAGACCACAAATGGCAACAGTTAGACCTGGAGTTATGCAAGCACTTGATTCTGACGATTCAAGAAAGGGCGAAATTGAAGAAATTAAAGTTGACTTCACTGACGCTGACATGAACGTTAAAATCGTAGATATTGCTAAACAAGAATCTCATAAGAAAGACATCACAGAAGCTAAGATTTTAGTATCTGGTGGACGTGGAATCGGTGGACCAGAAGGATTTAAACCTCTTCAAGAACTTGCTGACAAACTAGAAGCAGAAATTTCTGCATCAAGAGCATCAGTAGATTCAGGTTGGATAACTAAGGATCACCAAGTAGGACAAACTGGTAAAACAGTTAGACCAGAACTTTACTTTGCAATGGGTATTTCTGGAGCAATCCAACACGTTGCAGGTATGGAAGATTCAGACCTTATCATAGCTGTTAATAAAGACCCTGAAGCAGCAATTTTTGAAATAGCTGACCTTGGTGTAGTTGGAGATATTAACGCAGTTGTTCCAAAATTAACTGAAGCAATTGAAAGAGAACAAAGAATTAAAGCAGAAATTTAATTCTAGATAGAATTTTAGTTAAGAGGTTACAATTTTTGTAGCCTCTTTTCTTTTTTCATGATAGAATTTATTAGAGGTGCACTATGCTGATTATAGATAGATTTGAAAAAATAGTTGACTTAAAAAAAGATAAAATTGCCTTAGTAGATAGTGAAAAAGAAGTCACTTTTTATGAACTTAGAGACAAGGCAAAAATTTTGGCAAAAAAAATAAATTTTATTTTAAAAAAGACTAATCAACCAATAATGGTGGAAGTGGATAGAAAAGTCGAAACTATAATTTCTTTTTTGGCAGTTTTATATTCTGGTAATTTTTATGTGCCAGTAAATAATAAAGATCCACAAAATAGGATTTTAGAGATAAAAGAAAAACTAAGATCTGAAATTGGCATTTTTCACAAAAAAAATATTTTTGAGGGAATATGCGATTCCATTGATTTTTCCTTTGAAGGAAGAAAAAACTATGAAGATATAAATTTAGGAAATATTTTAAAGGAAATAATTGACACAGATCCAGCCTATATTTTATTTACAAGTGGATCAACGGGTTCGCCTAAGGGTGTTGTTATATCTAATAGAATGGTTCTTGATTTAATTGATTGGATTATCCCAGCACTTGGCATAAAAAGTGACTACAAAGTTGCAAATCAAACTCCCTTTTATTTTGACGCATCAGTAAAGGAACTTGCACTTTTAATAGGAGCGGGAAATACAATTTACATAATGGAAAAAAGTTTATTTATGTTTCCTATAAAAGTTGTTGAGTATTTAAATGACAATGAAATAAATGTAATTTTGTGGTCTGTTTCTGCAATTAATTTATTAGCAAATTCAAGGATATTTGACCTAGCTAGACCAAATTATTTAAAAATTATAACTTTTGCAGGAGAAGCTCTATCAGCACAAAAATTAAATTATTGGCAAAAATTTATTGCTGCAGATTATTTTAATCTCTATGGACCAACAGAAACTACTGTTGATTGTTGCTATTATAAAGTCAATAGAACTTTTAAAAATGAAGAAACAATACCAATTGGAAGAGCTTGCGAAAATATGAATTTAATGATCTTAGATGGCGATAAGTTATCAGACTATGGTGAACTTGTTGTTAGAGGAACTGGTGTGAGCTATGGTTATTACAATGATTTAGAGAAAACAGATAAGGTTTTTGTGCAAAATCCCTTAAATAAAAGTTATCCAGAAAAAGTTTATAGGACTGGCGATATTGTAAGGCTCAATGATTTTGGCGAGATAGAATTTTTATCGAGAAAAGATTCGCAAATAAAATTGCATGGTTTTAGAATTGAAATGGGAGAAATTGAAAGGGCAATTTTTTCTCTAGGAGTTAAAGATGTAATTTGCATTTTTGATAAGGACAATGAAAAAATTGTGGCAATATATTCTGGAGATGAAATTCCAAAAAATAAATTTAGAAAGGAATTAAAAAACTTGATTCCAGCCTATATGATACCGGAAATTTTTATTAACTTAGAAGATTTGCCTAAAACTAGCAATACAAAAGTGGATAGAAAAAAATTAGAGAAAGATTATTATAATGGAAAAATTTAAAAGTATTGAAGAATTAGAAAGTTTATTGTATAAATATAACGATTCTTTTAATAATGATTATATGAATAAAAATATATATTTAGAAAATTTTAATGACTTATATTACTCTGATAAGGGCGATTTATATATTTTCATTAAGAAAGAAAATTTGTGGAAGACTTATTTTTATTTAAAGGCTTATAATAATTTAGAATTTAAAGAAAATTTAGTTACAGAAGTTGTAGGAAGGGATCCAGAAATTGAGCCTCTTCTTAAAATTGGATTTTCAAAATACTTAACTAGAGTTAGATTTAAATTAAAGAGAAAAGAAGAATATTTTTCTAAGAGAGTAACTTTTATAGATGATTTTAACTTTGTTAAAGATGGAATAAATTCCTTTGATAAAATTTCTGGAAATAGACAAAGTGATGATGAAATACTTAAATCAATAGAGGACAAAAAAATTATTGGCATAAAGGATCTTGGCTTTTTACAATTTTCAATTGGTCAGTACGAAGAGACAATTGAGCATCTTTATGTAAGAGATGATGCCAGAGGCAAGGGAATTGCAAGAGAAATTTTAAAACACTATATTTCAAATTTTACAGAAAAAAAGAGATCAACTGTGTGGGCCAATGAAGGCTACTTTGTCGAAAATTTGTATTTAGACTGTGGCTATGAAAAAGATAAAATAAAATCTATTGTCTTAACTTATTAAGAGTGATTGAAATAAATAATAAGTAATTATATAATTAAGAAATTATAGGAGGTTTTCATGAAAGAAAAAATTATTGAAATAATTGAAGATATTACAGGTGAAGTAGTAGAAGAAGATACAGATTTAATTGAAGAAGGTATTTTAGATTCCTTTGACATTGTAAGTTTGCTATTAGAATTGGAAGAAGCCTTCGATGTCAAAATTGATGTAGCTGAACTTTTGCCTGAAAACTTTAAAAGTGTAAATACAATAGAAAATTTAATTAGTGAGTTATAATGGCTTTTACAGAAATAAATTTTTTATTTTTTGTAGCCCTAACCCTTATAATATATAGGATTCTAGGAAATAAGTGGCAAGTTTTATTAATTGCCTCTTTTTTATATTACGGACTATATGACGAAAGGGCTTTTTTATATCTTTTAACAGCTATATTAACAACTTACTTAGGAGGAATATTTTTATACAAGCACAAAAATAGGCTAGTATTATTTTTAGTCCTTTTAATAAATTTTGGCATGCTTTTTCTTGTTAAATTTACCGATATTTCTGTATTTAAAATTACTATTCCTCTTGGAATTTCTTTTTATACTTTTATGGCAACTTCATATACAATTGATTTATATAGAAGAAAATACCAGCCGCAAAATAATATTTTTAAATATGCACTTTACTTGTCCTTTTTCCCACAAATTGTTCAAGGTCCAATTTCAAGATACGATGAAATTTCTGATGGCTTATACAACAAAAGTACAAGTAGCGAATTATTTAGCAAGGGACTTTTGTTAGTTTTATATGGATATTTTAAAAAATTATTAATTGCAGATAGGGCTGCAATTCTAGTTGGAAAAGTTTTTGCTTCTCCCGATGAATTTAGTGGAGTTTTTGTATTTATAGCAATAATTTTTTATTCAATTCAAATTTACTGCGATTTCAGTGGAGGAATTGACATTGCAAGGGGAATAGCCTATCTTTTTGGCGTTGAACTTGAAGAAAACTTCAAGAGACCCTTTTTTGCAGAATCAATTTCAGATTTTTGGAGAAGATGGCATACAACTCTTGGCTCTTGGATGAGGGATTATGTATTTTTCCCCCTATCTCTTACAAAATTATTTGGAACTATAAATAAAAAATCAAGAAAAATCTTAGGTAGACATGGTGGCAAGGTCTTAACCCTTACAATTTCAACCTATGTAGTATATTTTTTAATTGGAATTTGGCATGGCGGAGGATTTAATTTTATTGCCTTTGGTTTTTACAACGGAACCTTGATCTCCCTAGCTCTTTTATTTGAAAAGAGATTTGAAAAAATAAAAAAAGCTTTGAGAATCAATGATGAAAGCTTCCTTTATAGAGTCTTTAAAATAATTAGAACTACATTTTTGGTTTTTATTGGTAGATACTTCACGAGATCTGCTGGACTTAGACAAGCCCTTCACATGATGAAGAAAACAATTGTTGATACAAATTTTAGATATGGAGATTTTGGTCTTCAAAGGCTAGATTTTATAATAATTGCCCTTTGCTTTTTGGCTGTAGCAATTATTTCAATTTTACAAGAAAAAGAAATTGACTTAACAGAAAAATTTGTAAATTCAAATAAATTATTAACTTCTACATTTTTGATTTTAACAATGCTTCTTATAATTTATTTTGGAGTTTATTCAAAAAATTACGTATCAGTAGAATTTATTTACAGAAATTATTAGGTGAATTATGGAAAATAAAAGATCGAGACAATTTAATAAACTATTTATCATTATTTCTATTCTAATAATGTCTTTTATAATTGTCTTTAATATTTTGACGGATTCCTTTAATGTATTTAATGATAATTTATTTAAGTGGTATTCCTATGATTTCACGCAAAACCCAAGGACTGCAAAAATAACTTATTTAAAAAAAATCCAAAAGGAAAAAAACTACAAAAACTTTATAATTGGGGCTTCGGGATCTAGCTCTATTCCCACAAAAAAATTAAAAGAATATACAGGAAAAGATTATTTCAACTGTTTTTATTATGGGGCAGACCTTTATGACACAGTTAAGACTGTAAAATTTTTAGTGGAAAATTATGATGTAGAATCAATTATAATGCCCTTTTCTATTCCATCAGCAAGCAAATATCATGAAAATAATAGAAATCTAAATTATTTATTGCACCCTTCTGTTAGTGGCGAAAACAAAATAAACTTCTACAAAAATTATGCCTTTGCAAATCCTAAATATGGAATTGATAAAATAAAAGCAGAAAAAAACAATACTTATCTGCCAGATAATTTTGATGTATTTAACTTAGATGGCAGCTATGACAAGAGAGTTCGAGATACAGAATATATTGGCTCAAAAGAAGATTATATAAAAAATTTAGACTTTAAAGTTTATAATGAAAAAATCAAATTAAAAAATATTGATGAAGCAGTTGCTGCAATAAAAAGTATAAAAGAAATGTGCCAAGAAAATAATGTTGATGTGAAATTTATTTTGACTCCAATGAGTAAAATGCAAAATGATAGATATGACGAGAAAGAAGTAGAAGAATATTTAAAAAAAGTTTCAGATGTGACAGAATATTGGGATTTCACTGACAGCACTTTTGAAAATGATCCTAGATTTTTCTATGACCCATCACACTTTAGAAATGCCCTTGGAAATTTAATTTTAGATAAAATTTATAAGGGACAAGGTGAATTTGGAAGATTTGTAAAAAAAGGTGACTATAAAAAAATAAATAGTCCAACAAAAAATTTAGAAAGAGACTTTTACATCTATGCCTTTCATCATTTAAAGGACCAGGCAGAGGGACTTTATACCATAGATGCAAAAAGATTTGAAGAATTTTTAAAATTTTTAAAGGACAACAATATTGAAACAGTAAAATTTTCTGATTTAATTAGTTATGTTAAGGGAGAAAAAGACCTGCCTGAAAAATTTGGAATTATTACTTTTGACGATGGCTATTCATCAAATATAGACATAGCTTATCCCCTTCTAAAAAAATATGGGCAAGTGGCAACAATATTTCCCATTGGAAATTTAATGGGAAGAGAAAAATATCCTGGCAATAACAAAGATATGAACAAACATTTTTCTACTGAAGAAGCAAAAAAGGTTGAAGATGTATTTGAATTTGGTTCTCACTCATATTTTTTCCATCAATCCTATAAAATTAAGGGAATAAAATATAGAGAAAACTTGGGCATGATTGAGGGAGAAAGAGAAAAAGACTTTATAAAAGATTTTAGAGAAGATTCAAAAAAATTTAAGGAAGTCTACAAAAAATTTAATAATCATGAACCCTATGTCTTTGCTTATCCTCAAGGAATTTATAACAATTTAACAGAGGTGCTTTTGACAGAAGAAGGATATAAGGTAACTGTAACATCAGAGGAAGGCAAAAATACTATTGTAAAATATCTTCCCGAATCCCTTAGAAGACTTAGAAGAGTAAATATTTCTGAGGACAGAGATCTTGAAGAACTGATTATAAAAAAATGACAAAATATACAATAAGAGCTTCCATTTTTAAATTTGATATTATTTATATTAAATTGAAGGAATGTTGCAAAATAAAAGCCGAGAATACACGCTCTTGCATCCTTAAAACACTTGGATTTTGCCTGAAATGGTATAAAATTTAGAACAATAAATTTCTGATGACATCCTAGAAGGGATCGCAAGAGATGTAGTTATAGAGCTTGTCATAGAAAAGCTTGGCATTGAGTGCCTAAAAAAATCAATTGCAAGGACTGAGCTTTATAACTCAGATGAAGTTTTCTTCTCAGGAAACAGCCAAGGAAGTTGCCCCAGTTATTGAAGTTGACGACATAAAAGTTGCTGATGGAAAACCAGGGGAGCTAACAATGAAGTTAAAGGAACTTTTCCACGACTTGACTCATGGCAAGAATGAAAAGTACAAGGACTCACATAGACCATTTTATGGCAAATAATTTTTTATTTAAATAGAAGTTATAAGTTTTTATAGAATAAAAGTATAAAGTCGGCAGGGAAAATCCTGTCGATTTTTTGTTGTCCAAAAACTTTAGGGAAATATAAATTACAAAACCCTTGAAATTAAAAGATTTTTAAAATAAAAATTTTTTTGTTTATTTTTGGCAAGACTCTGCATAAAAAATCAAAATTTCAAGCTAGATTGAAAAAAATTTTATTATATTGCTTTATTTTTTTAGCTAAATAAGACAAATCATATTAAGCTAATATTAAATTTTTATAAATTAGTGAAAATTTGCTTGAAAAATAATACGCTTTGTGTTTAAATAGTGGAACTGAAAGGTATACATTATTATATATCAAGTTAATAACATCATAATTTAAATCCGAGTAATTTAAATTAAACTCGGATTTTTTTGAACATTTAAAAACAAGATTTACATTAAATTAAAATTTTATGCCCTAAGTGTAGAATTTTAGATTTTATTTTAAAGGAGTAGTAAATGAAGAATCCAATTAAGAATGGCAAAGATGTCTTTGCCGTACTTTCCATGGCGACTGTTATGTCAATATCCATGTCTGTAAAAGTAAATGCAGCATCAGAAATTGACGCAGCTGCAGAATCAGCAGCTACAGCAGTTGTCCAAAGTGAAAATACAAACACAACAAGTAGTTTTAAAGAAGTGAAAACAAGTTCAGACCCAAGTTCTGAAAAAAGAGAAGAAGTTTCTGCTATTGATTCAAAAGAAGCTAGCCTAGGAGATAAATCGGCTGTAGTGGAATCGGCTAATTCTCTAGAAATTTCTGGCGAAAATGTAGGCGGTCCAGTCGGCTCTGGGGATCAAAGCACAGAAAATGTAAATACAGAAGCTGAACAAACTCCAGAAGAAAAGCCAGCTGAGGCTATAGAAGCAAAAACAGCTGATGCTATTTCAAACGAAACCACTCCAGAAGAAAACCCACAAGCGGTAGAAGATAAGACTGCAGAAGTAAATTCAGAAGCTAAAGCAACAGAAAAAACCCAAGCCGCTGATGAAAAGCCAGATGTATCAGAAGTAAAAGCTCCAGAAGCTCAAAAAGCTCCGGAAGAAGCTACTGAGCCCAACTATTCTGAAGAAGAAAAAAACATCAAAGACTATAGCGGCAGCGAACGCTATAAGGAAACGGACCTCCAACCAGGAGATACCAATCAAACTTTAGATAAAAATGATGAAAAGGTAGAAAAAGACGGCTTTAAGTTTGAACTTAAAAATCCGGGAACAGAATCTCCTAGCAAAACTGAATATGGTTATGAAATCATCATAGATAAAAAGACTGGTCAAAGAACCTATACCAAGATTTCTGTAACTGATTCCGGTCTTATTCCTGTAAATGCTGGAGATAAACCTATGATGAAAGAGGGAGATAAGTTAACTCCCGAATCCCCTGGTGTAAGCTATAAGCCAACAGAAGATGTAGATTTAACAGCTAGTAGGAGACAAAGAAATTTAAACTATAATGCCAGCGAAGAGACCCTAAAGCACATTAATAATAAGGACAATGATTCTACTTCCTTTGGTATGAAGGATAACTACACACAAGATAACCCTGGAAATAAGTTTTTCGGAGATAGTTTCGGTATAACCTACAAGGTCAACCCATGGCCTAATGAAAATGACAAGTTAGAGCTTATTAAGCTTAATACTAATGATTATGATTCAACTAAGAAATACGTTGTAAAAGACAAAGAAGATATTGATATAGGAATAAAGGTAGACAACATTGATGACAGTGCAAAGAAAAGACTAGTAGGCCAAGTTTATAATCCTAATACTGGTAAAATTGTTCCAGGTGCTAAAGCTTTTATTGGTAAAGATGATAAAATTTATATCAGATTGCCAAAGGGTGCTGTTAATGAAGACGGTAGTATAAACGAAGATTCTATCTTTTTCAAAGACCCTACATTTAAGGGCATACAATCCCTAGATGTCAAATTTTTTGCCCGTCCTAGAACAAAGGAAGAATTTGAAAATGTAGCTAATACGGGCGAAGAATGGGACAAAGGAACCTATGTGGAAACAGGTGCCGGATCTAGAACCATTAATCACAATGGAAAAGATATTGAAGTTGAAAATCAAGGCATCGACCGCTACGATCACTACAATTTAATCGGTGGATTTAAACTAAACCTTGATGACACTCGTTACTATGACCAATCATTCCTTGATGGAAATAATGATGATACATCAAAAAATACTTCATCAGCTGTTAAACCAGGTGACCCATTTGAAGTAAAAATTTATGAGCCAAAAGATAGCAATAGTGATTATATAAAATCTGCTGATGACATGAACGAGGCTAAGAAAAAAGGTGAAGCATCAGGTAAGGTAATCCTAGACTTTGTAAACAAATTAAACGAAGGAAAGGAAGATAAAGATAAGTGGAAGGTAACTTTAACAGATGGAGATATTAGTAGGTTTACCGTTACTCCACCAAAATCTGCCAAGGCTGGAGATTTTGTAGCAATCCCAATCGAGTACACTTATACAAATGGATCAAAAGATACACACTGGTTCCACTTTGTAGTCCAAGAATCTGACAACAATAGACCAGAATACTTCACAAAAATAGGCTTCAATGGGGATACATTAACAAGTACTCCAACTATTCCGGAAGATACAAAGAAAAACAAGCCTCTATCTTATGAATTAGTTCCAGGAACTTACAAGGACAGTGCAGGCAATGTTTGGGACAATATTAAAGTTGACCCAACAACAGGTGTTGTGACAGCTGTTATACCAGAACATGCTGATATTAAAGGTGGAGAAAATCTTTACGTTGACGTCAAGGTCAACTACAAAGACGAATTTGGTATCGAAAAAGAAGAAACTGTCAAAGCGCAATTTATTGCTCGTCCTAAATACCAAACAGAAGTAACAAAGGAATATGAAACTAAGATTCCTTATAAAACAAATGTAGTCTATGATGATACCTTAGAGGCCGGAAAAGTTGTAGAAACGCCAGGCACAGAAGGAAAGCAAAAATTAACCTTTAAACAAGTTGTCATCAATGGCGAAAAGGGAATTATTGATGAAAATGGAGTTTTCCAAAAGGACAAGGAAGCTGTAACAACTGAGACAATCACACCAGCTGTTGATGGCGAAGTAAGAATTGGAACTAAACCAGCTGAAACTACAGTTGAAATTCCTAGAGGCCTAGACTATGAACTTGACTACACAAGAAAAGATGGGGATCCAGAAGTAGTTGATGAAGGAAATGATGGTCTTGTAACAGTTACAGCAAGTAGAGACCCTAATACAGGGGAAATCAAAGTAACTAAGACTGTTACAACAGAAGCGAAAAACAAGAAGATCAAAATTCCTGCAATGACAGAAGGAACAGTAGTTGATACAGATGAAATTCCATTTGACTACACTGTTGAATTTGATCCAAACTTCTACACAAATTATCCAGATGCAACTGACAATTACAAGATTGTAAAAGATGGAGTAGCTGGTACAAATAAGAAGACATGGACAATAGTAAACTCCAAGATTGTGGGAGATTATGTACTTGAAAAAACTGATCCAGTAAATGCAGTAATCAAGGTAGGCCAAAAGGACTACACTGGCACTGTTAACAACGCTGTAACTAAAGAAGTGCCATTCACTGTAAAAGTAGTGGAAAATCCAAATCTTGAAGCTGGCAAAACTAATGTTAAGCAAGAAGGAAAAGCTGGCTCAAGAACTTATGAATACTCTGGCGAAATTGTAAATGGCAAGTTAAAAGACGGTACAAACTTCACAGAAAAAGAACTTACAGACAAGTATGTAAAACCAACTGAACACATTATTGAAATTGGTACAAAGCCAGGTGAAAATGAAAAATCAGTTGAAAGCACAGTTGGCGTAGATGTTGAATGGGTATTTGATCCAAATAAAGACATTGGAGTTATTGAAGTTGGCGATCTTATCCCAGGCAAGGTAACAACTAAAACTGTAAATAAATACAATCCTAAAACAGGCGAAATTGAAACTACTCAAGAAACTGTTGTAGAAAAGGGTAAGAGAAAAGTTGTTGCAGGAACAAAGGCCTATAATGGAGAATTTAAAGAAGAAAATAAGGACATAATTCCTTATGAAACAGAAATAGTCTTTGATAATACTCTTAAGGCTGGTGAAAAAGTAATTGACAAGGCTGGAGAAAATGGTCTAAAAACTACGACAACTATGCATAAAATAGTAAATGGTCAAGTTGTAGAAAGTGGCGATCCAGTTACAGTAGTAAATAAAGAAGCTGTAAAACAAATCATAAGAGTTGGTAGCAAGACAGAAGGAGACCATTCTTATACAGAAGAACTTCCATTTAAAACCGAAGTCGAAGTAAATCCAGAACTTAAAAAAGGTGAGTGGAGATATAAGACTGTTGATGGAGTCGAACAAAGAGGAAAACTTGGCTCTAGGAAAACTGAATGGACGATAGTAAATTCAAAAGTTCAAGATGAAAAGAAGGTTACTGAAGAAAAACCAGTTAATGCCATTATAGAAGTTGGATCAGCAGACTTTGAAGGCGAAGTTAAACACACTGAACACTTTGAAATCCCATTTGAAGTTGAAGTTAGATACAATGACCAACTTCCAGCTGGCACAAGCAAGGAAATTCAAAAGGGTGTTGCAGGAGCATATGATGTAGAATATAGACAAGACATCAAAAATGGAGAAGTTGTTGGAGAAATGGCCAAGACTGAATCAAGCAAAGTTGAAGCTAAGCCACACATCATTGAAATTGGTACAAAACCAGTTGAAGGCAATACTTACAATATAGATGAAAATGTAAATGTAGAAATTGAGTATGTTTACGACGAAAATCTTGAAAAAGGCAAAGTAGAGACAGGTGAACTTATGCCTGGTAAGGTTACAAGCGAGTTAGTCAACAAGATTGTTGATGGTAAGGTTGTAACTGAAGAAGTTAAAAAGGTAACATCAGCTAAGCAAATAGTGAAAGTTGGTAGTAAGGACTTTACAGGAACTTACGAATACAAAAAAACTTGCCCTATTCCATTTGAAGTGGAAGTTAGAGAAGATCCGACTCTTTCTAAGGGCGAAAAGAAAATAGAACAACAAGGTGTGGCTGGTTCTAAGACTACAAGTTATGAACAAGCTATTAAAAATGGTCAACCAGACGGCGACGCTAAGAAGACTGGTGAAGAAGTAACCAAAGAACCTGTAAAACACATTGTCCTAGTAGGTACAAAACCATTAGAAGGGAAAAGGGAAACTCCTGTAGAAAAAGCAATTCCTTATGAAACAAAAGTTATTTATGATGAAACTATTGATGCAGGTACTAGAGTTGTAGTCAGCGAAGGTAAAGACGGCAAGGAAATAGTAACAACAACTATAACTACTAAAGATGGGGATATAACAGTAGACTCAGTAGGCAAAGTTATTGAAGAAAAAGAAGACAGAGTTGTAAAAGTTGGTACAAAACCAATTGTCAAGACAGAAAATCTTCCTTTTGACACAGAATATGAACACGATCCAAACCTTGAAGCCGGCACAAAAGAAAAGATTTCTGATGGAACTCCTGGCACAGTAACAATTACTACTACTTTCAATAAGGAAACAGGAAAACTTGAAACAAGTGTTACAAGAACTGAAGGAACTAATGCGAAGTATAAATATGGTTCTAAGACTGAAGGCGAAGTAAAAGTTACAAGTGATATTCCTTTTGAAGTCGTATTTGAACCGGACGATACTATGGTAGCCGGAGAAACAAAAGTAACTCAAGAAGGCAAACTGGGTAAAAAGGAAACGACGATTACGATCAAAAATAGTAAGGAAGAAAGCAGAGAAGAAAAGACTCTGGAAGAACCTGTTAAGAAGATCGTTAAAATCGGTACCCTATGCAAGCTTCCAACTCAAAATACTGGAGATAATGACAATACAAGCAATCCAACGAACACAAGCAATCCAGGTGGAAATGAAACAGGCACACCAGGTACAACTCATGATAAGCCAGTTACACCAGGTAAAACTCCAAAAAAGCCAGGTGATCCTGAAAAACCAATTGAGCCAAATAAGCCAGCTGAACCTGGAAAGGTTACTGAAGAAAAGATTACTGATGGTAAAACTCCAGAAGGCAAGACTCCAGAAGGAAAGACTCCTGATGACAAAAAGTTTGAAGGGGAAAAGAAAATTTCTGATTTTGAAAAATCTGAAGAAGTAAAAAATACTGAAGAGGCAGAAAAGTCTCAAGATAAAGTAAATGCCCCAAGCCAAGCAAAAGTTCAAGAAGATAAAATAATGTCAAAAGCAGTTTCAAAGGCACAAGCTAAAAATGATGACAGAGCTCCTAAGACAGCAGACGCTGGACTAGTTGCTGAGACTGCATCAGCAGGTCTTGCATCAGGTCTCTTACTTCTACTTGGAAGATTTAAGAAAAGGGAAAAGGAAGAAGAAAATAAAAAAATAAATAAGTAAGATTATTTGAATAAGAGCTGCCCAGTGGCGGCTTTTATTTTTTTAAAATTTTTAACAAGAGATAGGCTTAAACTTATTATTTATTGTAAAAACATAGCTTTAAATGGTATCATATAGAAGGTGATAAAATGAAAAAAACTATATTAGCCTTGGCTTTGGGAGGACTTTTAATACTTTCAGCTTGTGGCGATAAAAACATAAAAAGTAATAAAATTGAAGGAAGTAATAAAAAAATCAGCACAGAAAATATAAATAAGGATGCTAAAAAGTATGATATAGGATTTTATGGCAGCTTTGATACTTATATTGAAATAGCAATTTATTCTGATGATGAGGATTTTGCCAAAGAAAATTTGGAATATGCAAAGATGAGGTTTGAGGACCTTCACAAACTTTTTGACAATTATAAAAGTTATACTGGCCTAGTAAATGTAAAGTCTATTAATGACAATGCAGGAATAAAACCTCTTGTAGTTAATGACACTTTATTTAAGCTTATTAAAGATTCAGTTGATGATTATAAAAATATTTCTCATAAGACTAATATTGCCCTTGGTCCTGTTACAAAAATTTGGAATGAGTATAGAGATCTATATGATTCTGGAAAGACTAAGGAAGAAGTTATTAAATTAAAGGGTGAAGCTATTCCCAGTGATGCAGAGCTTGAAAAATTACGCCCTCTTACAAATATGAATAATATTATATTAAATGAAGAGAAGAATTCTGTTGAAATAGGAAAGGGAATGGAACTGGACCTCGGATCAACTGCCAAGGGTTTTGCAACAGAACTTGTGGCAAGAGAGCTTGAAGAAAGAGGAGTTAAGTCTGCAGTAATTTCTGCTGGAGGAAATGTTAGAATTATTGGAAAGCCCCTAGATGGTCGAGATAATTTTAGAATTGGAATTCAAAACCCAGAAGTGGAAAATGGAGAAGACACAATTTGTGTTGTAAATGTTGCTGGTACTTCCGTAGTTACAAGTGGCGATTACCAAAGATATTTTACTGTTGATGGAGTGAGATATTGTCATATAATAGACCCAGATACTTTAAAGCCTTCTAATAATTTAAAATCTGTTACTATAATTAAAGGAGATTCAGGTCTTTGCGACTTTTTATCAACAGCTGCCTTTAATTCTTCTGATGATGAAATAAAGTATTTGGCAGAGAAAACTGATTCTGCAATTATTTGGGTTGATAAGGATATGAATATAAAAGTCACTGAAAGTGCAAGTAGATTTATTGATAACTAGGAGTTATTATGAGAAATAATACTAGAGCTTTAATTTTTCACATCTTAATAATTTTTATAACCTTTGCAATTGCGGCACTTATTAATTTAAGTTCTAGCATGAGAAATTTAGTCTATGGAAATATTTTCTTTAAAGTTATTATTGTGGCAGTTATTTTAGTCCTTTATTATAATTTTGGGAAACTTCTTTCAAAGAGAAATGCAAAAAGCCTTGATTTTTTTGCAGGCAATTTGATTATCCTTATAGGTTTAATTTTCTTTGCCTTTGGCTTTTTAGGACTTGGAAGGGAAATTTTTAGCCGCTCTGTTGGTGGTTCTTATTGGAAATTCCCCTTAGAATTCTTTTTGATGCCAGAGGTTTACGCAATAAAGGTCTTGGGAATAAATTACAACGCCCTTAGCCTCTTAATAGCAAGCCTTTTGCCTGGATTTATTTATGGAATTAGCATAAAAATTTCTAGGGCAAAGCTAATAAGAAAAAACAGGGCGAGAAATAGAGTAAAGAAAAAAAGGGAGGAAATGTGAGAAAATCATATTATAAATACGATACAGAAGAACTTTATAATCAGACTGTAGAAAGGTTAAGAGATTTTGGGGTAGAGCTTATTGAAATTGCAAAACTTGTAAAAGAACTTCAAGAAGAATATATAGAAGATCTTGATTTGGATAGATGTCTTGAGAGTGTAAAAAGTGTAATAAGAAAAAGAGAGGCAATACACGCAATATTAACGGGACTTGCTCTTGATGATTTGGCAAACGAAGGTAAACTACCTGAGCCAATTCAATCTATTATTCACGATGATGAAGGTCTTTATGGCATTGATGAGATTTTAACTCTTGGCATCATAAATATGTATGGCACAATTGGTCTTACAAATTTTGGCTATCTTGACAAGAAAAAAATTGGGATTATAAAGGATCTTGATGAAAAGAAAAAAGTAGAAAGAGTTACTACTTTTGCAGATGACTTGGTGGCAGCAATTGCCGCAGCTGCATCTGCAAGAATAGCCCATCAAAATAAATAAAATTATAAAATGCGGAAGGTTTTATTGTGATAATCAATAAGGCCTTCTTTTTTTAATTTTGAAAGTTCACGAGAAAGTGAAGATCTATTTAAATTTAAAAACTGTGCCAACTCAGTTATATTAAAGTCAATGGTAAAATATTTTGAGCGATTTTTTCTCGATTCATTAGATAAAAAATATAAAATTTTTGAACGACTTGTAGGTAAACTAAGTAAATTTAACTTGTCACGCATAAATAAATTTTTGCTGGCAAGTATTTTTATTAAGTTGTCTTTTATTTTTTCCTTGGACTTTAAATTTTTTTCATTAAAAGATTTATAATCAAAAAAAATAATTTCTGTATCCATAGTTGTTACAACAGATAGAGGAATTTCTTTTATGCCCTTAATTAATACAGATTCTGCAAAAAGCGCTGGAGCAGATAATTTCGATAAAATAGCTTTATTTCCAAATTCATCATTAATTTCAAGCTCCACCTGTCCCTTTAACAAAATTCCAAAATAATTTATACTGTCTCCGAGATTAAATACAGTCATTTTACCCTTATAAAATTTTATATCTGATAAAAATTTTTTTATTTCTTCAAGCTCTAAATCATTTAGATTATTAAATAAATTTATATTTTTTATTATATTTGAAAGTTCCATATAACACCTCATTTATATTTTAGCACTATTAAAAATAATATTATAAAATAATTACAATGATGATTGAAGAAGTGATTGTTAAATGTTAAACTATCTTTATAGAGTGATGAGGAGGATATATGAAAGTTACTATTTGTATGGGTGCAAGATGCACTCTTATGGGAGCTAATGCTATTTACGATGCAGTAGAGTACTTACAAGACCATTTGTGTGGACCTGAATCTGAGCTTTGTTCTGCAGAAAATTTGGAAATTGAATTTGCTCATTGTTTAAATTATTGCAAAATTCACAACAACGAAGCATCGCCAGTTGTAATTGTAGATGATGAAATTATGCTAAAGGCTACTGCCCAAGAAGTTAGTGCGAAAATAATTGATAAATTAAGAATATAATAAGGGGAAAAGATGAAAGAGATTTATGGAACACTTGTAGACATCAGAAGAAAAGTTTTTGCTGAAGTTGCAAGAATAGCCTATAATGATTTAGACATTTCTGCCCTTGAAGAGTCCAGTTACAAAATTGTTCCTGGCGAAGTGGCGAAATATAGAAGTGATATTTTTAGAGAGAGGGCAGTTGTAGACGAAAGACTTAGACTTGCCATGGGCTTAGATGTTAGAGAAATTGGTGTATTTAAAAATGTAACTGACGGTTTTGATAAAGTTGACATAGACACAAATGCTTATGAAAAACCACTAATAAACGTAATAAAATTTGGTTGCGAAGCTTGTCCGACTAAATCTTACTACACAACAGACAATTGTAGAAAATGTCTTGCTCACCCATGTATAAATGTATGCCCAGTAAATGCAATTTCCATGGGAAAAGATAGAACTATAATTGACAAGGATAAATGTGTAAGATGCGGTAGATGTCATGATGCCTGTCCATATTCAGCAATAGTAAAATATGATAGACCTTGCGCAGCAGCCTGTGGAGTAAATGCTATATCTTCTGATGAATATGGAAGAGCAGATATAGATCATGACAAATGTGTTGCTTGTGGAAGATGTATTGCGGAATGTCCTTTTGGAGCAATATCAGATAAGACACAAATTTTCCAACTAATAAAGGCCATAAAATCTGGCAAAAAAGTTTACGGAGCCATTGCACCTTCCTACATAGGACAATTTGGTGCCAATACAAGCGCAAAACAAATAATAGAAGCTATAAAATTACTAGGATTTGAAGATGTAATTGAAGTTGCTCTTGGAGCAGACTTAACAACTCTTCACGAAGCAAAAGAATACTTAGAAAGAGTACCTAATGAAATACCTTTTATGGGAACAAGTTGCTGTTTTTCTTGGACTCTTATGATAAGAAATGAGTTCCCAGAATTTTTCGAACAAGTTTCTGACTCAGGATCACCAATGAGATACACTGCAAATCACATAAAGGCAAAGGACCCTGATGCAGTAGTTGTATTTATTGGACCTTGTACTTCAAAAAAATTAGAAGCAATTGATACAAAAGTAAAATCAGACGTTGACTTTGTAATAACTTTTGAAGAATTAATGGGAATGTTTGTTGCAAAAAACATAGAACCTTCTGAAATAAAAGTAGAAGAAGATGTAGAAGACGGTTCAGCTCTTGGTAGAGGTTATCCAATAGCAGGTGGAGTTGCCGAGTCAGTAAAAGTTGTTGCAGAAAAAATGAATCCAGATAAAGATATTCACATTCAAGGAGCACATACCTTATCTGAATGTATGAAGATGCTAAAAATTGCAAAAGCTGGAAAACTTGATGGATATTTATTAGAAGGAATGGCTTGTCCTGGTGGATGTATAGCAGGTGTAGGAACTATGGCATCTGTAAATAGAGTTAAAAAACAAATTGAAAAATTCAAGAAAGAATCTATATATCCTACTCCACTTGAAAACCAAAATATTGAAAAAGAAAGAGAAAGCATATAAGAAATTTATTTATCACAAAAAATGTGAAAATAAAATAAAAAAATTCCCCATAAATATTGACAAATTAGGCTGTCTAGTCTAAAATAAAGGTCATGTTTAAAAAGCCCCGGAATAATTTTTAAACTATTTAGGAGGAAAATTCATTGAAAAGCTACATGGCTAAAGCAAATGAAGTAGAAAGAAAATGGTATGTAATAGATGCTGAAGGCAAAGTCCTTGGTAGATTAGCATCTGAAATTGCAAGCGTATTAAGAGGAAAGAGAAAACCTATCTTTACACCACATGTGGACTGTGGAGATTTTGTCATCGTTATTAACGCAGACAAAGTTGTATTGACAGGCGATAAATTAAATCAAAAAATTCACGCATATCACACTGGATATCCAGGCGGAAGAAAAGAAGTTGTCTATGCTGAAATGATGGCGAAGAGACCAGAAAAAGTTATTGAACTAGCTGTTAAAGGTATGCTTCCAAAATCAAGACTAGGCAGACAAATGATTAAGAAACTAAAGGTTTATGCAGGAGCAGAACATCCACATGCTGCACAAGCACCTGAAGTTTATGAATTTTAATTGGAGGTAAGAATGGATACAATACAATACAGAGGTACTGGAAGAAGAAAAAAATCCATCGCTCAAGTTAGACTTCTACCTGGCAATGGAAAATTTACAGTTAATGGAAAAGACATTGAAGAATATTTTGATTATGAAACTCTAAGAACAGTTGCAAAAGAACCACTTGAACTAACTGATACAGAAGCATCTTTTGATGTAATTGTAAAAGTTATTGGTGGCGGTTACTCAGGACAAGCTGGAGCTGTTAGACACGGCGTAGCAAGAGCACTTCTTGAAGTTGATCCTGAATACAGATCAGTTCTTAAAAAAGCAGGTTTCTTAACAAGAGATCCGAGAATGAAGGAAAGAAAGAAATACGGTCTTAAAAAAGCAAGACGTTCTCCACAATTCTCAAAAAGATAATTATATATTATTTTTACAAGAGCTCTGGTTTCAGGGCTCTTTTGCTTGACCTAACCCGATTTGCGAAGAAATTCGTGGTAGGTCAGCGGCAACCATCAGCTCTAACTTAAAAAAAATAATAAATTGACAAAAAGTTAAACAATGTTTATACTAAACTTAGGTGATACTATGAATATAACTATAAAAAAATGGGGCAACTCCCAAGGGATTATCCTACCTAAATTAGTTTTGGATTCTCTAGGTTTTGGCATAGATGATAATTTGGATCTAGAAATTCAAAATAATAAAATAGTTTTATCAAAGGCTCGAGAAAATTTTGATGATTTTTCTGATTTAATTCTTGAAGATTTAATAAAGGAAGGTTATGAGGGCGAGGAACTTTTAATGGAATTTAGAAAAATAAAAAATAATTTCCCTGAAGCCAGAAAAAATCTTAAGAAAGATTTATTAGATGAATATAAGTTTGGAGAAATGCTAGACTACGAGGAACTTTTCAATGACTAAGCTTTTACTTTCAAAATCCAGTCAAAAATTCATAAAAAAATTAAAGGACAAGAATTTAAAAAATAAAATTAAAGATGGCTTAGATAAAATAAAAGATGATTACACTGTAGGACAAAGAAAAACAGGCGACTTAAAAGATTTTTGGTCACTGGATATTTTTTACAACAAGACTAATTATGAGATTTGCTATGAAGTTATAGAAGATGATGGCATCATAATTATTGTTGTAATGATTGGCACGAGAGAAAATTTTTATAAAGAATTAAAAAGATATATTAAAGATTGATTTTAAAATTAAATAATAAAAAAAAGAGACCCTTCCAGGTCTCTTTTTTTTATTATTCACTCCTACTTCTACACTTTACTTTGTATTTGATGTATAATATGTAAAACTAAAAGGGAGGAAAACATGAAAAAGTTTAAAAGAATTTTAGTAGCAAATCGTGGCGAAATTGCGATTAGAATATTTAGAGCAGCAAGAGAAATGGGGATTCGCTCTGTTGCAATTTATTCTGAAGAAGATAGACTCGCCCTTTTTAGGACCAAGGCTGACGAGTCCTACTTAATTGGCAAGGGAAAATCGCCTCTTGATGCCTATCTTGACATTGATGAGATAATTAGCCTGGCAAAGAAAAAGGGAGTAGATGCAATTCACCCTGGCTATGGATTTTTGTCTGAAAATCCTGAATTTGCAAGAAAATGCCAAGAAGAAGGAATTACTTTTATTGGGCCAAGCTCTGAAGTTATGGAGAAACTTGGAGATAAAATAACTTCAAAAATCGTTGCAAAAGAAGCAGGAGTTGCCACTATTCCAGGAATTGAAAAGCCAATTAAAAATGAAGAAGAGGCTCTTTTATTTGCAAGATCTTGCGGTTATCCTGTAATGATAAAGGCTGCTGCTGGTGGTGGCGGTAGAGGAATGAGAATTGCTGAAAGTGAAGACGAACTTTTAGAAAAATTTGAATCTGCAAAAAATGAAGCAAAAAAAGCCTTTGGCGATGATTCTATGTTCATTGAAAAATATTTACACAAGCCAAAACACATTGAGGTACAAATTTTAGGCGATGAGTATGGAAATATTGTTCATCTTTACGAAAGAGACTGCTCAATTCAAAGACGACATCAAAAGGTAATTGAGTACACTCCAGCTTTTTCTCTTCCAAAGAAATTAAGGGAAGAAATCTGCCAAGATGCCTTAAAAATTGCAAGGTCCATTGGCTATTCTAATGCAGGGACTGTAGAATTTTTAGTTGACTCCAAGGGAGACCACTTCTTTATAGAAGTAAATCCAAGAGTTCAAGTTGAACACACTGTTACTGAAATGTGTACAGATATTGACATTGTGCAATCACAAATTTTAATTGCCATGGGTTATAAACTTGACAGCGACGAAATTGGCATAAAGAGTCAAGATTCAATTGAACACAGAGGTTTTTCTATTCAATGTCGTGTGACAACTGAAGATCCTCTAAATAATTTTATGCCTGACACTGGTCAAATTAATTTATATAGGTCATCTTCAGGATTTGGGGTAAGACTTGATGGTGGCAACGGCTTTACTGGAGCTGTCATCTCTCCTTATTACGATTCTCTTCTTGTAAAAGTTATAACTGAAGCAAGAACTTGGAAGGATACTATAAGAAAAGTAAAGAGATCTTTATCTGAACTTAAAGTTGGCGGAGTAAAGACTAATATTGGATTTTTATTAAATGTTTTAAATACAAAAGAATTTCAAGAGGGAACTTGCGACACTGGTTTTATTGAAGAACATCCAGAGTTGTTTGAAATAAAATCTTCTAAGGATAAAGAGTTAAGGCTAATGAAAATTATTGCCGAAAAAGTTGTAAACGACTCTAAGACTTTGGAAAAGAATTTTGACGTGCCACAAGTGCCCGAATTTGAAAAGAAAAATTTTGAAGGTTACAAGCAAATTTTTGACAAGCTTGGTGGAGAAGGTCTAAAGAAACATATTTTGGAAGAGAAAAAACTTCTCTTAACAGATACAACTATGCGTGACGCTCACCAATCTCTTATGGCTACAAGAATGAGAACTATTGACCTTGTAAAAATTGCAGAGGCCTTAAATTACAACATGGATAAATTATTTTCTGTGGAAATGTGGGGCGGTGCAACTTTTGATGTTGCCTATAGATTTTTACATGAAGATCCCTGGGAAAGACTTAAAATTTTGCGTGAAAAAATGCCAAATATGCTTTTGCAAATGCTAATTCGTGGCAACAATACTGTTGGTTATAAAAATTATCCCGACAATGTTGTAGTTAAATTTATAAAAGAGTCATCAAAAAATGGAATTGATTTATTTAGGGTTTTTGATTCTTTAAATTGGCTACCAGGTATGCAACTTTCCATTGACCAAGTTCTTAAAAATGAAAAAATTGCAGAGGCAACTATGTGCTACACTGGTGATATTTTAGACGAATATAGAGACAAGTATTCTATAAAATATTATATAGATTTTGCCAAGGAACTTGAAAAAACGGGAGCCCAAATAATTGGCATAAAGGATATGTCTGGACTACTAAAGCCTTATGCAGCTAAAAAGTTAATTAAAAACTTAAAGGAAGAAATTGGTCTTCCAATTCACCTTCACACTCACGACACTACAGGTAATGGTGTTGCAACAATTTTACAAGCTGCAGAAGCGGGCGTAGACATTGTCGATACAGCAGTAAATTCCATGAGTGGATTAACTTCACAGCCTGCCCTAAATTCTGTTGTGGCTGCCCTTAAAAATACTGATAGGGACACAGAAATTGATTTAGATAAGGCTGAAGATATTTCAAAATATTGGGCAGCAGTAAGACCTGTCTATGCAAATTTTGAATCAGATTTAAAATCTGGAACTACAGAAATTTATAAATATGAAATTCCTGGTGGACAATATTCAAATTTAAAACCACAAGTAGAATCCTTTGGACTTGGCCACAAGTTTAAAGATGTAAAAGAAATGTATAAAAAAGTTAATGAAATGGTTGGCGACATTGTAAAAGTTACGCCTTCATCAAAAATGGTTGGCGACTTTGCAATTTTCATGGTACAAAATGAACTTACTCCAGAAAATATTCTAGACAAGGGCAAAAATCTCGACTATCCAGATTCTGTCATGACTTACTTTAGGGGCATGATGGGTCAACCTTATGGAGGTTTCCCAAAAGATTTGCAAGATATGATTTTAAAGGGAGAAAAACCTATTACAAAAAGACCTGGTGAACTTCTTGTTGATGAAGATTTTGGCGCCATAAAAAAACATTTGGAAGAAAAGGGAATTAAGCCAAGTGAAGAAGATATAATTTCATCTGCTCTTTATCCAAAAGTTTTTGACGATTATATTGACTATATAAAAGAAAATGGAGAAGTTACAAATATTGGCTCCGATGTATTTTTCCACGGGCTAATGGAAGGGGAATCTACAGAAATTTCCATTGAAGAAGGAAAGACTTTAATAGTTACATTAATTGAGGTTGGAAAACTTTTGGAAAATGGCACTAGAAATTTAACCTTTGAAATAAATGGTTCAAGAAGAACTATTAACATCAAGGACGAAACTGTTAAAAGTGGAGATACTTTTAAAGAAGAAAAAATTTATGCAGATCCTAAAAATGAAAAAGAAGTTGGGTCTTCCATTCCAGGAAAGATTGTAAAAGTCCTTGTAAGTGAAGGCGATGAAGTCAAAAAGGGCGATAAATTATTTATTGCAGAAGCCATGAAAATGGAGACAAATATTATTGCCAATGTTGATGGAAAAGTTAAAGATATATTTGTAAGAGAAGGGGACATGGTTGAAAGTGGAGAACTACTTTTAGCCTTTGAATAAAAAATCCCTTCTTGGGTAAAATTCTTGTGATGAGTTTTATTTTAAAGTCAAAGGAAGTGTGAAATGAAGAAACTTTATAGATCGAGAAAAGATAGAGTTTTCGCAGGCGTTTGTGGTGGCATAGCTGAATACTTGGGAATTGATTCTACAGTAATAAGGCTTATTACCTTTTTATTAATTGTGCCAGGTGGGCTTAGCATTTGGGTTTATATTGCTCTTGCAATTATAATTCCATCAGAACTCTATGGAAATGTAATTGATGAAAGCTATGGCGAAAAATTTAATGAGCCTGATAAGAAAGAAAAAACTTACGAAGACAATTATAGAAATATATATGAAAATCAAAAGAAAAAATCAAATGATGATTTTTATTGAGAAGAGGTCCAAGGGGACCTCTTTTTTAGTGGAAAAAACTTTTAAAGTTTTATGGAAAAATTTTTTATAAAAATTCGAGAAGCTTATAAAATATTATGGTGAATTATTTTCTGTATTTAATTCTTATTTATTGATACAATAAAGGAGAGGTGTTGTAATTGATTACTCTTGAAGGCATTGTGGAGAGAATTATTTTTAGAAATGAAGAAAATGGATACACTGTTGCAAGGATAAATTCAGAAGATGGGGACCTTGTTATAGTGGGCTCTGCTACAATTTTTAAGACAAATTTAAAATATAAATTCACAGGAGATTTTACATATCACAATAAATACGGCGAGCAGTTTGCCTTTGTGGACATGGAAGAAGTCATGCCAGAGGGAGAAGCTGCTATAATTTCCTATCTTTCAAGTGCAATGATACCTCATGTTGGCGAAAAAATGGCAGAGAGAATTGTAAATAAATTTAAAGACGAAACTTTAGATGTTATTGAAAAAAATCCAGAAAAACTTTTGTCTGTGGAAGGCATTGGCAAGAAAAAATATAGAGATATAAAGGAAGCACTAGATAAACAATATGCCATGCGAAAAATTTTTCTATATTTTTCTAAGTACAATATTTCTGCATCTGTTATTTTAAAAATTTACAAGGAATATGGAGATGAGTCCATAGAAACTGTAATGAGAAACCCCTACGATTTAGTTGGCAAGATAAAGGGACTTGGTTTTAAAAAGGCTGATGAAATTGCTGAAAGTCTTGGCATAAAAAAGGATTCTGATTTTAGAAAGATTGCAGGCTTAAAGTATGCCCTAATGCTTGCCAATAGAGATGGACACACCTATCTTCCTTTAGATAAATTAATTAAAGCATCAGAAAAAATTCTCGGTTTAAAATTTGAAAATACAGAGGATCTTCAAAGGGATTTAAGTCTTGAAAAAAATTTTTTTGTGGAAAGAGATGGCGATGATTACAATTGCTATATTGCAAGATATTTAGCTGCAGAAAATTATGTTGCTGGAAAGTTAAGTGACTTAAATATTTCCTTTGATGAAGATGAAAATTTTGACATAGATAAAAAAATTTCTGAGACAGAAAAATTTAGAAATATTAAACTTTCAAAGACACAGAAAAAAGCTGTAAAAGAGGCAATAAATAGAGGGGTCTTTGTCATAACTGGTGGACCTGGAACTGGAAAGACTACAACCCTAAAAGTTTTGATAGACATTTTTGAGTCCATGGATAAAGTAATTAAGCTTGCTGCTCCTACAGGTAGAGCTGCAAAGAGAATGAAAGAGCAAACTGGCAGAGATGCCTTTACAATTCACAAGCTCCTTGAAATTGGTTTTAAAGAAGATATGGGTTTTTCAAATATTGAAGAGCTTGACTGTGATGTTTTGATTTTAGATGAAGTTTCTATGGTGGATATTCTTCTTATGGAAACACTTTTAAAATCCATTGAAAGTCCAACTAGGCTTATTTTAGTTGGAGATAAGGATCAACTGCCATCAGTTGGTGCAGGAAATGTCCTTGCTGATATTTTAAAGTCAAAAGTAATAGAGTTTGTGAACTTGGAAGAAATTTTTAGGCAATCAGAGGAGTCTATGATTGTAAAAAATGCTCATTTAATAAATAAGGGCGAGATGCCAATTTTAAATGTGGGCGACTTTTTTATGATTTCTGAAAGAGGAGAAGTTAAGGGCCTTGAAATTATTAAGGATTTAGTTAAGACTAGGCTGCCAAATTATTTTAATGTAAGTGAAAGGGAAGTTCAGCTTTTAACGCCAACTAAAAAGGGAAATCATGGGACAATAAATTTAAATAAAGTTCTCCAAGAACATTTAAATAAAAATGATGATTTTATAGAAGTTTTAGGGAAAAAATTTAAACTTGGCGATAGAGTTATTCAGACAAAAAATAATTATGAGCTTGAGTCAAAGGTGGAAGGCGATTTTTACGAAGACAGGCAAAAGGGCGTCTTCAATGGAGATTTAGGCTACATTTCAAAAATTGACAAGGAAAACAAAAAAGTAACTGTTGTCTTTGATGATGTGAGAAGTGTGGAATATTCATCTGATAATTTAGACGAGCTTGAACTTTCCTATGCCATGACTATTCACAAGTCTCAGGGCAGTGAATTTCCTGTTGTTGTAATTCCTCTTTATCATGCAGCACCAATGCTACTCACTAGGAATTTAATTTACACAGCTATAACAAGGGCATCAAAGGCTGTTGTCCTTCTTGGTCAAATTGAGTATCTTGTTAAAATGATTGAAAACAATAAAACTGTTAAAAGATATTCTAATTTGGCTAAAAAATTGAGGAAGCAAAATGAGATTAATTGAAAATACTTGTCCTATTTGCGGAAAATTTGTAAAAAATTATGGACTTTGTGAAGATTGCCTTGATCTAATAAATAAAGATCCAAGATATTATTATGATATAGCTGGCTTAGATGATTTAATTATATCTTCTACTTATTCTGGCATAATGAGAAAACTCATAATTGATTTTAAATTTAAGGGAAAGCTTAGCTATGGAGAAATTATTTCTGAAATTATGATAGAAAAACTTTTAAAGAATAATTTAGAGGAAGAAGTCATAACTTTTGTTCCCGTGTATAAATTTCGTGAGAGAGAAAGGGGATATAATCAGTCAAAAATTCTTGCAGAAAATATTGCAAAAAAATTAGATTTAAAATGCCTTGAAGTTTTTCAGAAGCTAAAAGATACAAAATTTCAAGTGGGACTTAAAAAAAATCAGAGAGAGATAAATTTAAAAGATGCCTTTAAAGTTACAAAAGTTCCTGAAAAGATAATAATTGTTGACGATGTAATAACTACTGGTACAACTATTTCTGAACTTGTAAAAATTGCAAAAAAATCGGGCATAAAAAATGTGACTGCACTAATTGCAGCCACAGAAATTGCTTAGTTATCTAAATTTTTAAAAAGTGAATCTTGTCTTGGCCAAATATTTAGAGATTTAAAATATTTCATGGAGTAGAGAGTTGCGTTTATTTCTGCCCCAATTAAAATAATTATTGAAAGTAAATAAGTCCAAATTAGAAAAACTATAATTCCTCCAAGAGAACCATAAGTTATGGAGTATTTGCCAAAGTTTGCTACATAAAATCCAAAAACTAGGGAAGCTATGATTACGCCAAAAGTGGAAAAAATCGCACCAGGAAGGACTCCTCTAAAAGTAACCATATTTTCGCTACTTTTTGATGGAGAAAATTTATAAAGAAGGACAAAGGTAACTAACATATAAATAATAGGTATTAAATTTTTGGCCAATTTCCACATTTTATCAATAAATTCATTTTCTATAGCTAGATAATTCATTACATTTTCATATATTATTTCACCAAAAATTTGTGTAAGAATTAGCAAAAAGAACATGGTTATAAGAGAAACTGTGAAAAAAAGAGCAATAAGTCTTAGCTTTATAAAACCTCTTTTTTCTGGAAAACCATAGGATGAATTTATTATACTTATAAGTTTAAAAACTGCCGTTGATGCAGTAAAAAGACCTGCTACAAAGGAAATTGTGAAAAAAGATCCAGAAGATGAACTTTGAAGCTCTCTCAAAAAACTTGACACAATATTTTGTATTTCACTTGGAAGTACATTTAACATTGAAAAAATATAATTTGGGTCCAGTAAACCTGTAAAATTAATTGCATTTATTAGTGAAATTAAAAATGGAAAAATAGATAGAACCAAAAAGTAGGTTAGACTTCCTCCATAGGAGAAAGTATCGTGATCTAATATTCTATAAATTAATTTATCAAAAAAAGTAAAGATTTTTTTACCCTTTACTTTATCTATAAAAGTATTTAAAAATTTCATTGAACACCTCCTCTGTATTATATATTAATTTTTCTGTGATAACAATTCATTACATGATAAAATAGAAGAAAGGATGATGATTATGGACTACAATATTTTAGTATGCGACGACGAAAAAGATATCTTAGACGCAATTGAAATTTACTTAAAGGCGGAAGGCTACAAGGTTTTTACTGCCAAAGATGGCTTATCTGCTCTTAAAATCCTAGAAAAAAATGAAATACATCTTGCCATTATAGATATAATGATGCCAGTAATGGATGGAATAACTTTAATTATGAAAATGCGTGAAATGACAAATATTCCTATTATTGTTCTTTCTGCCAAAAGTGAAGTTACAGATAAAATTGTTGGCTTAAATGTTGGTGCAGATGATTACATAACAAAACCCTTTAATGCAGTTGAATTAACTGCTAGGGTAAATTCTCTAATTAGGAGATATTTTTCTCTAGGTGCATCAGAAATAAAAAAGGGAGATTTAAAAATTGGCAGACTTTGCATTTCTGACGAATCAAAAGAAGTTAGAGTTGAAGATGAAATAGTAAGCCTAACTCCTTACGAATATAAAATTTTATATCTCCTAGTAAAAAATCCTGGAAGAGTTTTTTCTTCCACAGAAATTTACGAGAGAGTTTGGGAAGAAGAGGCAATTGATGTTAGAAAAATTATTTCAGTACATATTTCTCATCTTCGAGACAAAGTGGAAATCAACCCAAGAAAACCAGATTTAATAAAATCAGTTTATGGAATGGGATATAAAATTGAGGCCAAGTAATGCTTTCTGATATAAGGGAATATTTTAAAGAAATTTTTATAGATCTTTCAGATAAAATTTTTGTGGAAAATATTTTTGCCTCCTGTGTAATTATTTTTGAATTATTTAATATAAATAAGCATTTTGTTGTATCCTGGCTAGTAACTTTTATAATAGTAATTTTAAAAATTAAGAGAAAAAAACTGCTAGATACAGTTTTTACATACAATCTTTATAAATACAGACATTTCAAGAACTTTAGACTTTTTGGCACTTTAAATGTGACACTTTTTATTTTATATATTTTATTTTATAGCCTTTTGACAAAGGGCATAGTTCTCTTAAATGTGCTTTTATTTATGATTTTACGTGCAGTTTTTACAGTGGAAATTCAATTTGCACAAAATACTTTATCTATAGAACTTGTTGAGTCCATACTTTATGGATACGACTTTACAATTCCTGCCCCTTTTGAAAATGAATATTTGGAAAAAATTACAGTTTTAATGGAAGATTTTAAAAAGCGTGACAGAAAGAGGCTGGAAGAAAACTTTAGGTCAGAAAAATTAAAGGTGGAACTAATAACAAATATTTCTCACGATTTAAAAACTCCTTTAACTTCAATTATTAATTACGCCGATCTTTTGTCGAAAAAAGAGGAACTTGACGATGAGGCAAAAAAATTTATAGGTATTTTAAAGAGAAATTCAACAAGACTAAAGGATTTAATTGTGGATTTAGTCTTTGCATCAAAGACAAGCACCAGAAATATTTCTGTAGAAAAATCCTTAGTTGAATTAAATGAAATGATTTTACAAATATATGGAGATTACGATTCTTTATTTAAAAATAAGGATTTAGATTTTTTATATACTTCTACAAGTGATGAAATTTTAATTTATACAGATGTAAATCTCTTTGTTAGGATTGTAGAAAATCTTCTTTCCAATGCAGTAAAACATTCAAAAAAAGGTACAAAAGTTCTTGCTGGTGTAATTGAAAGTAAAGAAACTGTTGAATTTTATATAAAAAATATTGTAGATGAAAAAGTAAATATGAACAGCGATGAACTCTTTGAGGAACTTTTAAAGGCTGATAGGTCGAGACATTCTGAGGGCTCAGGTCTTGGTCTTAACATAGTAAAAAATCTTTCAGAGATACTTGGAGGAGATGTGAAAATCTCAATTCATAGGCAGTGGTTTGACGTACATGTACTGCTTTTAAAGGATTCAGAGTGATTATATTTTATTGACAAAGAAATGAATTTGAAATAAAATAAAAAGAAACCACAGGTTTTTCATAATGGCAATTTTAATTAATTGCCATTTTTTTATTTTTCAGGAATTTTCAGGGGGGAACTATGATAGAAAAATTTGGAATTAAAAGTTTTAACAAGAAAAAGATGAAGGAATCACTTCCATATCCCATTTATTTAAAGTGGAAGGATGCTCTTAGAAATGAAAAAGACTTGGACAGAGAGACAGCTGATGCCATTGCTCACGCTATGAAAGATTGGGCCCTAAGTAATGGTGCCACTCACTTTGCCCATTGGTTTTTGCCCCTAAGTGGTCACACTGCAAAAAAACATGAGGCCTTTATATCAAGGACTTCAGATGGAGAACCAATAAATAGATTTTCAGGAAAGGAACTTGTAAAGGGCGAGCCAGATGCATCTTCTTTTCCAAGTGGTGGCATGAGGTCTACTTTTGAAGCGAGAGGCTATACTTATTGGGATTTAACTGCAAATTCTTTTATTATTGGAAATGTACTTTACATCCCCACTATTTTTATGTCCTATAAGGGTGAAAAACTTGACAAGAGAGGACCCCTAATTGATTCTACAAAAATTTTAAGTAATGAAGGCGTAAAAGTTGTAAATTTATTTGAAAAAGATGAGTTCGCCTATAGAATGAGGGTAAAAGTTGGGCTTGAACAAGAATTTTTCCTAGTTGATAAAGAAATTTATAAAAAGAGAAGCGACCTTAAAAATATTGGAAGAACTATTGTGGGTGCTCCTTCCCCAAAGGGACAAGAATTATCTGACCATTATTTTGGTCAAATTCCTGCAAGAGTTGAAAAATTTTATAAAGATGTAGATGAAAAACTTTACGACCTTGGAATTTATTCTGAAGCTGAACACAATGAAGTTGCACCAAATCAATTTGAAATGGCAATTTTATTTGAAAATGTAAATGTTGCAATTGATGATAACCAACTTTTAATGAATATTTTAAAGGAAACTGCCCTAGAAAATAATTTAGTTTGTCTTTTCCATGAAAAGCCCTTTGCTACCGTAAATGGATCTGGAAAGCACAACAATTATTCCATTGTAACAAATTACGGCTTAAATGTATTTGACCCAGGTGATGATCCTTATAATAACAATGTATTTTTATTATTTGTAGCTGCCTTAATTGAGGCAACGGATAAATATCAAAGTCTATTAAGAGTAAGCGCATCATCAACTTCAAATGACTTTAGACTTGGAGCAGATGAAGCACCACCGGCAATTGTTTCATTATTTTTGGGAAGCGATTTAGAAGAATTATTTAGGGATATTAAAGAAAATATTGAATATAAAAAAGAAGATAAAAATATTTTTAGAGGCTACAATTTATTAAGTGTTCCTAAGGATTCTAGTGACAGAAATAGAACTGCTGCTGTTGCCTTTACAGGAAATAAGTTTGAATTTAGAATGCTTGGATCATCAAAAACTGGTTCCGATTTAAATATAGCTCTAAATTGTGCCATGGCAGATTCTCTTTCAAAAATTTATGAAAAACTTAATCCTCATAAAGATGACTCCGAGGAACTTAGAAAATCCGTACTTGAAATTGTAAAAGAAATAATGGATAAACACGACAGGATAATTTGTGATGGAGATAATTATTCCCTAGAGTGGAGAGATGAAGCTAAGAGAAGAGGACTTGCTAATCACAAAACTTACTTTGATGCCTTAGTTGCCTTAAAGGATTTTGATTTTACAGATATTTTCTTAAAGAGAGGAATTTATACTGAAAAGGAAATAAGGGCAAGTTACGAAGTAAACTTAGAAGAAGTTGTAATTTATCATACTTTAGAGGCAAAAATTATGATGTCTATGATTGAAAAAGACCTTATACCAATGGGACTTTCTGAGTTAAATGACATGACAGAAATTTTAAAATTTAAAAATAATGAAATGCTAAGCTTTAAGTATGATAAAATAAATAAGATGATTACGAAATTATTAGAATGTGAAAGGGAAATTGAAAGTTTAATTTCACATTCAAATAAAATAGATGATATTTACAAAAAGGCAGAATATGTTGAGAGAAATATTGCAACAAGACTTCTTGCCACAAGAGAGATTGCAGACGAAATGGAAAAATTAATTTCAAGAAAAAACATTACACTGCCATCTTATGAAGATATTTTTAATTCATTAAGCTAGGAGGAATTATGACTAAATTTATATTTGTTACAGGTGGAGTTGTTTCAGGAATTGGCAAGGGAATTTCTGCAGCAAGTATTGGTAGACTTTTAAAGGACAGAGGACTTTCAGTATTTATGCAAAAATTTGACCCATATCTAAATGTAGACCCAGGCACTATGAGCCCATACCAACATGGAGAAGTTTTTGTAACGAAGGATGGAGCAGAAACTGACCTTGACCTTGGTCATTATGAAAGATTTATTGACGAAGAATTAACTAAGGGTGCCTCAATTACAACTGGTAAAGTTTATTCAACTGTAATAGCTAAGGAAAGACGTGGAGATTATGACGGTGCAACTGTGCAAGTTATTCCACATATTACAAATGAAATAAAAAATGCAGTTTATAAGGCTGCAAAGGAATCAAAGGCTGATGTTGTAATTACAGAAATAGGAGGAACAGTAGGAGATATTGAATCCCTTCCTTTCTTAGAAGCCATAAGACAAATTCACTCTGAAAATAAAAAATCAGATGTACTATTTGTTCACACTGTTCTTGTGCCAAATATTCCAGGTTCAGATGAATTAAAAACTAAGCCAACTCAACACTCCTTTAAGGAACTTATGAGTAACGGAATTAAAACTGATGTGATAATTGTAAGATCTAATGGTCTTGTTACAGAGGATCTTAGAGAAAAAATTTCTCTATTTTGTGATGTGCCAGTAGAAGCAGTTATTCAATCAACTAATGTGGATTTAATTTACGAAGTGCCACTAGTTTTTCATGAACAACATTTAGATGATTACATTTTAAAAGAACTTGAACTTGAAGATAGACCAGCTTCAAAGGGCAAGTGGAAAGAAATGGTTGAAAGATTTAAAGATGTAAAGGGACAAGTAACTATTGGTCTTGTTGGAAAATATGTAAGCCTTCACGATGCCTACCTATCTGTAACACAAGCTCTTACTGATGCAGGTTGTGAAAATGGATATAAGGTAAATATTAAATGGATAAATTCTGAAGAAGTAGAAAAAGACGAAAGCATTTTAGAAGGACTTGACGGAATAATTGTACCGGGTGGTTTTGGATCTCGTGGAACTGAAGGTATGATTTTATCAAGTAAGTATGCTCGTGAACATAACGTGCCATATTTTGGAATTTGCTACGGAATGCAAATTGCACTTATTGACATAGCTAGAAATAAACTTGGCTTTAAGGATGCAAATTCAACAGAAATTGATCCAAAGACAAATTATCCAATAATTGATCTTTTAGAAAACCAAAAGGACATAAAAAATGTAGGTGGAACTTTAAGACTTGGAAATTATGATTGCACAATTGAAAAAGGCACTTTAGTTTATGAACTTTATGGCGAGGAAAAAATTAAAGAAAGACATAGACATAGATATGAATTTAATAATGCCTTTAGGGGAAAAATTAGATCAGCTGGCGTAACTTTTTCTGGCATAAATGAAGACAAGGACTTAGTTGAAATAATTGAAATTAAAGATAATGACTTCTTTGTCGCTTGTCAATTTCACCCAGAATTTAAGTCAAGACCAACAAAGGTTCATCCATTATTTAATGGTTTTATAAAAGCAGCTATAAAAAATAAAAATAAATAAAAAAATAAATCTCATCCAAAATTAAATTGGATGAGATTTTTTACTAAAAACCCTAAAATTTAAAATTTATAGGAACTTGTCTTTTAAATTATCCCAGTAGGAATTATTTGAGAAGACAAGTTTTTTTATTGTCTTATTTGATAGTCTAATGTTTACTCTGTGAAGGTTATTGAAAAAATACTCTGATCCGTCAACTAATAAAAGATTTGAATCCTTATATCTCTTTTCCACAACAAGAGAAATTGTGTGAGCTCCAGGAACTATTACTGATGAGCCAAGGGAACGGTAGGCTTGAGAGTTCACAGGAGAAATTGGCGTCATTTGAAGTACATGAAGACTTGGATAGACTATGGCTCCTCCAGAAGAAAAGTTATAGGCAGTAGAGCCTGATGGCGTTGAAACTAAGATGCCGTCGCCAGAAAATTTTTCTACATGATTTCTATCTATAAAGACATTCATGTGAATGGTCTTTGAGTGAGCTGCCTTTAAAACAACTTCGTTGATTGAACAAAATTTATAGACTTTATTTTTTGTGTAGATGTCTGATCTTATTAATTTAATGTCATCTACCTTGTAATTTTCGCTTTTATAATCCTTTACAAATTTTTCAATTTCGTCAGGTTTTATCTCTTGATAAAAGCCAAGATGACCTGTGTTTATTCCCACAAAGGGCATTTCAGGAAAGTCATTTTTGTGAATTGCCTTTATAAAAGAACCGTCGCCACCAATGCAAATGGATAGTTCTGCATTTTTTTTGAAACCATTAAAGGGCTCATATCCATATCTTGTTAAAACCTTATGTAGTTCTGTGGCAGTTTTTTTCGATTCAAAATTTGCATTTGTTAGTATATTTATTATTTTTGACAAGGTTAAACCCCCTTGATTTTTTTCTCTTTTATTTATATTATAAACGAATAAGGTCCCCTTGACCAGAGGTGTAAAATGTATAGATTAAATTCAAAAGGCTTTTTAAATTTTAAAGCCACAAAAGAAATCAAGATAAATGACTATTTAAAGGAGCGTGGAGTATCTTCTCGCTTAATAAGAAAATCTGTAAAAAGTGGAAGTATTTACTTAAATGGAAAATTAATTAAAAAAAATAAAAAGTTAAAGTTAAATGACATAATTTCTCTTAGATTTCAAGATGAAGATCCTAATGGAAAAATTGAAAATAAAGATCTTGACATTTTATACGAAGATGATGATTTAATTATAATAAATAAAGAGCCCTTTATGGTTACTCACACTGCAAAAGATGATAGCGAGGGAACTCTTTTAAATTATCTCTTGGGATATTTTCATGACAATAATATTAAGAGAAAGGTAAGATTTATTAATAGACTTGATAGAGATACATCAGGTATAGTTGTCGCCTCAAAAAATTCCTTTGCTCAAGATAAAATTTCGGCTGAATTTAGAGATATGGTTGAGAAAAAATATTTGGCAATTTGTCAGGGAATTTTTGATGAAAAAGAAGGGACAATTGATGCGCCTATAGCTACAAGTGAAGATAATATTAGGCGAGAAGTTAATTATGTAATAGGAAAAAAATCTATTACCTCTTATAAAGTTATTGAAGAATATGACAATATGAGCCTTGTCCTTTTAACTCTTCACACTGGAAGGACTCATCAAATTAGAGTTCATTTAAGCCACATAGGTCATCCAATTATTGGCGACAGTCTTTATGGGAAAAAATCAGATCTTATTAATAGGCAAGCTCTTCATTCTTATTCTATAAAATTAAAACTTCCAAGAAATAATAAGGAAATAGAAATTTTTGCAAAGCCTCCAGAAGATTTTCATTTTTTTCCCTACACTTTATTGAAAAAGTAATTTCATTGAGTTATAATTTAATTAGGTAAATTCTGCGATGTACGAAATAAGCCTATTTAATTCAACCGACAAATCTAACACGGGAAACTGTGTATAAGTGAGATATGACAAGCCGTCTTTGAGCGGAAGTCAGAAGACACTATCAAGTTTTTGACCCACCATGATAATGGGCGGGTGTGAATTATTTAGGTAACGGCATTGCGGTTTTTACTATTATAGTCTTGTTTATAATTTTAATTTATTAAAATGATTAAATTTATATAAATCGGGTAAAAAATTAATAAATCAAGAAACAAGGAGAGTTTAAAATGGGATTATTTGATTATTTAGAAGAAAAGCGTAACGAAGCAGTAAGAAGAAGAAGACTTAAAGAAATTTCTAAAATTTCTACAGGTATTGCACTTGGAGCTATTGGCGGAATTTTATTTGCACCACAAGAAGGTAAAAAAACTCGTGAAGATATTGCAAATAAATCAAAAGAAGCTGCTAATCAAGCACTAAACGCAGCTAATGATGCTAAAGATACAATTGAATTTAAGGCATACCAAGCTGGCGAACAAGCTAAAAAAACTTACAATGATTTAAGAGAAAGAGCAGCTATTAAAAAATCTGAATTTGACGAAGATGTTGAAGTTGCAAAGGCAAAAGCTAAAGCAATTGGAGAAGTTGTTAAAGCTGGTGCTGAAGACATCAAAAAAGATGTAAAAAATACTACTGAAGAAGTTAAAGATACAGCAGAAGATGTTAAAGAAGACTTAAAAGAAGGCGCAAAAGATATTAAGAGAGAAGCTAAAAAATCTTCTGAAAATGTAAAGGAAACTGTTGAAGAAACAAAAAACAAGGCAGAAAAAGAAGCTAGAAAATAAGATAGGGGGCATAAAATGTTAGATCAAGCATTTACGATAGGTGGCCTACTTAGTTTCTTATTATATGTAGCAGGTATAGCTGCACTTGTTGCACTATTTTTAGTGTTAATAAATGTTTTTAAACTTTTGAAAAATGTCAATGAAATTGTTGAAAGAAACCAAGGTGAAATTGATCACACTTTAAAGACTGTTCCTTCAATAATGGACAATGCTAAGGACATTTCTACAAATGTAAATTCAATTTCAACTGATGCTACAAATTTAGTTAATGGTGTAAAACCAGAAATTGAAAAAGTTGTTGCCACAGTTGGTTCAGTTTCAGACACTGTAAATGGAATTACAAGAAAGGTCGATGATACTTCTTTAAGAGTATCAAGCACAGTTATGAATGTTTCAGATATTATTTCTGATACTGCAAAAACTATTTCACTTAGTTCAAATAACGCCATCGACTATTTTTATATTTTAAGAGAAGTTGCAAAGACTGTTAAAGAAGTCTTTTTAAAATGATCTAGGGGACGGAGTTATTGCTTCGTCTTCTTTTATTTTAAATATGAGGATTATAAAATAAGAAAATTAAACTATAGTCCTTATTCTACATAGCAAGAGGAGAAGAATGAAAAGAGTTAAGATTATTGCAAATCCAAATTCGGGCAGAGGTGCAGCTCTAGGCAAAATTTTAGAATTAATTGAGCTTATGAGTCATGACGAGTATGAAATAGAATTACTTTTTACTCACCTTGAAGGCGATGGAAAAAATTTCGCTGCAAATTATACTGGAGAAGATTTTATAATATGCTCTGGTGGAGATGGAACAGTAAATGAAGTTGTAAATGGAATATATCTTTCAAAGAGAGATACTCCCCTTGCAATTCTTCAAAGTGGAACTGTAAATGATTTTGCCAATGCACAAGGTCTGCCAACTTCACCCTTTAAATTTTATAATATGATAAAAAACTTTAACATTAAGACAATTGATCTCGGACTTGCAGGCGAAAGAGCCTTTATAAATGTTGCTGCAGGTGGTATGCTAACAGAGATTGCTTATTCTGTAACAGCTGAAAGAAAGGCAAGTCTTGGAAATATGGCATATTACCTTGAAGGGGTAAGAGAGTTATTAGAAAAAAAATTTTTTAAATATCAAAAATCAATAAATCTAAAAATTAAAAGTAAAGAATTTACTGGAGATGTTGATGCGCTTTTGTTTTTAATAACAAATTCAACTTCAGTAGGTGGTTTCAAAAAAATGGCACCCTTTGCCGATGTTTCAGATGGATACCTAGATGTTTTAATATTTAAGAGAATAAAAATTTCTGATGCGCCTGAACTTTTTGCATCTCTAGTTGGAGGAAAACACCTAGATCACGATAAAGTAATTTATCTAAAAACGAAAAATATAAACATTGAATCTGATGAAGATGTAACAATAGATGTTGATGGAGAAAAGACTTCCACACTGCCAATGAATTTCAAAGTGTTGGAGAATAGATTAAAAATAATAGTACCATAAGGAGGAAAGTATGGCATCTACAATTAAAGACGTAGCAAAAATGGCAGATGTTTCCATTTCTACAGTATCAAGGGTAATTAATGACTCAAAACCCGTAAGCCCAGAGGCTCGAAGAAGAGTTTTGCACGCTATAGATGTTTTGGATTACAAACCAAATGAAGTGGCTAGAAGTTTAGTCACAAAAAAATCTAACTTAATAGGTGTAATTGTAGAGGATATTGGATCCAATTTTATTTCACAAATTTTAAGAGGAGTGGAAGAAGTTGGAAGAATGTATAAATATGACATACTTTTATCAAGCTCCTATGGCGACCAAGAATCTGAAATGAAATTTGCAAACTTGTTGGCACAAAAACAAGTTGAAGGAATTATTGTAATTTCAAACTTACACAATCCTAAACTCGAATACAAATTAGAAGAAAGTAAAATTCCCTATGTAATTATAAGTAATTTCTATGACATAGAAAAATTCTCTTCAACAATTGATTATGAAAAGGCATCCTATGACATGGTAAATCTTTTGATTTCAAAGGGACATAAAAATATTGCCTCTCTTGGAATTAGAAAGGACTATGACAGAACCTTTGAAAAGAAAAAAATCGAAGGCTACAATAAAGCTATGGAAGAACATGGCTTAAAGAAAATCAATTTATTTGTTGAAGGTCTTAACGCAGAAGATGTAGAAAATGAAGAAGAAACAATTTTAGAAACTCTTAAAAAAGAAAATATTACTGCTTTCTTCACATCCTATGACACAATAGCAATTCACCTAATGAATTTGCTTTTAGATAATAACTATAAAACTCCTGAAGATATTTCAGTTACAGGATTTGGTGGATCCTATATTTCAAATATATATAGACCAAAACTTACAACTGTAAAAATTCCATATTACGATATTGGAGCAGTATCAATAAGAAAGATTTTAAAGAAAATAGCTAAAGAAGATAGCGACTTCTCAGAAAATGTAGTTCTTCCATCAGAAATTCTTGAAAGAGAAAGCGTAAAAAGTTTAAATGACTAAAATTGCCATTGAAACAAATTGTGTAATAATAAAAGTAGGACTTCAAAATATTTTAAAGGATTATGAAGTCCTTGATTTTTATGAAGAAGAAAATAAAGACTTTGACTTACTAATATTTCAAGACAAAAAGCTAGAAGATAGAAAAGAAGATAAAATAAGAATAGTAGATTCCAGAGACCTGCCTTTAAATATTGACTATTCACTTATTAGCTTAAAAGCAAAAGAAAGTGAAATATTAGAAGCGATAGATAAAAGTCTAAGAGGCTACATTTATATAGAAGAAAGTTTAAAAGAAATAAAAAAAACAAGAAATAAAAAATTTGAAAAGATAAAAAAACTTACAAGGAGAGAAAAATATTTATTAGAAGCACTAATAGCAGGAAAAACAAATAAAGATATCTCCAGAGAAATTTATATAAGTGAAAAAACTATAAAAAATAATTTAACAGTTCTATACAAAAAACTTGAAGTAAAGGGCAGAAGAGAAATAATAAAAAACTATAGCGAAATTTAAAGTTTTTATTAAAAAATGTTAGTAAAGCTAACATATTTTTTATTGGAGTGACAAATAAATGGATGAGAATTTATTATTGTATTTAATATATTTTTTTATATACGCCTTTATAGGCTGGGTAGTAGAAGTTAGTTACCACGCAGTAACTATTGGAAAATTTATAAATAGAGGATTTTTATCAGGACCCTATTGTCCTATATATGGCTTTGGTGCCATATCAGTAATTTATTTTCTAACAGACATAGCAGAAAAAAATAAATTAGTGCTATTTTTTGGATCAATTGCCATAGCAACAGCCATAGAATTTGTAGCTGGCTTTCTCTTAGAAAAAATATTTCATGAGAGATGGTGGGATTATTCAAATAAAAAACTAAATATTGGGGGCTATGTTTGCCTAGAGTTTTCAGTAATATGGGGACTATTTTGCTTTCTATTATACGAAGCAGTACATCCCCTAGTAAAAAATCTAGTAGGACTTATTCCTTTAGGTATGCTAAAATATTTGGATCTGGGTCTTATTATCATTATGACAATAGATTTAATTGCAACTATTAATACACTTGTAGGTATAAACAAAAAAATAAGGATCTTAGACAAAATAAGAAAAGATATAAGAAAAGTATCTGACAGAATAGGAACAAGAGTCTACGATAGGACTGTGGCATTAGAAAATAAACAAGAAGAGATCAAGAAGAATCCTGAAATAATAGAAATAGAAAATAGAATTAGAGAATTAAAAGAAAGAAAAGCTATATTAGGAGAAAGAAGAATACTAAAAGCCTTTCCAAATTTAACAGATAGACTAGAAGAAACACAAATAGCTTATGAAGAATTAAAAGAAAGAATTAAAGATCAGTACAGCAAAGACTAAAATAATTTAAAAATATAAGCAAAAAATTTAAAAATTTACAAAAAAATCATTGACATATAAAAAAGAAAATAGTAAACTATAACAGTTGTCGAAAAAGACAGCTGTTATTTTTTAAAATTTTATAAAAAAAATAAAAAAAATAAAAAAAACAGTTGACAAAATAACTTCAAGATGATAACATATAGAAGTTGTCGATTAAGACAGCAAGACTTTTGTAAAAGTCGAGTAAAAAAAACTTCAAAAAAGTTGTAAAAAATACTTGACAAAAACAACTTACAAGAGTACAATAAATAAGCTACTTAAAAAAGTAGCGAGAAACATGATAATTAAATAGTGTGAAGATAAAAAAGATTCGTAATGAATCACAGATTCGTAAAAGAATCACAAAGCAAACCAGATATTCGTTTAGTTTTGAGAAAACTAATGAGTCATACAAATTTTTAATTGAGAGTTTGATCCTGGCTCAGGACGAACGCTGGCGGCGCGCTTAACACATGCAAGTCGAGCGATGAAATTTTAACAGATCCCTTCGGGGTGAAGATAAAATGGATTAGCGGCGGACGGGTGAGTAACACGTGAGTAACCTGCCTTAGACATTGGGATAGCCTCGGGAAACCGGGATTAATACCGAATAAAATCACAGATACACATGTATCCATGATCAAAACTCCGGTGGTCTAAGATGGACTCGCGTCCCATTAGCTAGTTGGTGAGGTAACGGCCCACCAAGGCGACGATGGGTAGCCGGCCTGAGAGGGTGAACGGCCACATTGGAACTGAGAAACGGTCCAAACTCCTACGGGAGGCAGCAGTGGGGAATATTGCACAATGGAGGGAACTCTGATGCAGCGACGCCGCGTGAACGAAGAAGGCTTTCGAGTCGTAAAGTTCTTTTATATGGGAAGATAATGACGGTACCATAAGAAAAAGCCCCGGCTAACTACGTGCCAGCAGCCGCGGTAATACGTAGGGGGCTAGCGTTGTCCGGAATCACTGGGCGTAAAGGGTTCGCAGGCGGAAATGCAAGTCAGATGTAAAAGGCAGTAGCTTAACTACTGTAAGCATTTGAAACTGCATATCTTGAGAAGAGTAGAGGTAAGTGGAATTTTTAGTGTAGCGGTGAAATGCGTAGATATTAAAAAGAATACCGGTGGCGAAGGCGACTTACTGGGCTCATTCTGACGCTGAGGAACGAAAGCGTGGGTAGCAAACAGGATTAGATACCCTGGTAGTCCACGCTGTAAACGATGAGTGCTAGGTGTCGGCTTAAGTCGGTGCCGCAGTTAACACAATAAGCACTCCGCCTGGGGAGTACGTGCGCAAGCATGAAACTCAAAGGAATTGACGGGGACCCGCACAAGCAGCGGAGCATGTGGTTTAATTCGAAGCAACGCGAAGAACCTTACCAGGGCTTGACATACTGAGGACCGGTATAGAGATATACCCTCTTCTTCGGAAGCCTCAATACAGGTGGTGCATGGTTGTCGTCAGCTCGTGTCGTGAGATGTTGGGTTAAGTCCCGCAACGAGCGCAACCCTTATCTTTAGTTGCCAGCATTTCGGATGGGAACTCTAAAGAGACTGCCGATGATAAATCGGAGGAAGGTGGGGATGACGTCAAATCATCATGCCCTATATGCCCTGGGCTACACACGTGCTACAATGGAAGGTACAAAGGGAAGCAAGATAGTGATATTAAGCAAACCTCAAAAAGCCTTTCTCAGTTCGGATTGTACTCTGCAACTCGAGTACATGAAGATGGAGTTGCTAGTAATCGCAGATCAGAATGCTGCGGTGAATGCGTTCCCGGGTCTTGTACACACCGCCCGTCACACCATGGGAGCTTGTAATACCCGAAGCCTGTGAGCAAACCGTAAGGTAGCAGCAGTCGAAGGTAGGATAAGTGACTGGGGTGAAGTCGTAACAAGGTAGCCGTATCGGAAGGTGCGGCTGGATCACCTCCTTTCTAAGGAAAAAGATCTTCACACTATTTTAATTATATATGGGGGTATAGCTCAGTTGGGAGAGCGCCTGCCTTGCAAGCAGGAGGTCAGGAGTTCGAATCTCCTTATCTCCACCATGAATAGCTAAAAAGCTACTCAAAAACTTCTTTTGTAAGAAAAGAAGAGAACCATAACAACTTAAAAACTAATCAAAATTTCTTAAACAAACAATTAAACTGGAAATAAACAGAAATGTTTATTAACAAAGGTCAAGTTAAAAAGAGCACTAGGAGAATGCCTAGGCACCAAGAGGCGAAGAAGGACGTGACAAGCTGCGAAAAGCTACGGAGAGGAGCAAATATCTTATGACCCGTAGATATCCGAATGGGGAAACCCACCGCAAGGTATCCTATAGCCAATTCATAACTATAGGAAGCGAACCAGGTGAACTGAAACATCTAAGTAACCTGAGGAAAAGAAAGAAAACTCGATTCCCAAAGTAGCGGCGAGCGAACAGGGAAGAGCCCAAAGTGTAAAAAGAGAAAATAGCTAGTCGAATAATCTGGGAAGATAAACCAAAGAAGGTAACAGTCCTGTAGACGAAAGCGAAAATATCCGACACAAAAGAGTACCACGGAACACGAGAAATTCAGTGGGAACATGGGGGGACCACCCCCTAAGGCTAAATACTACTTGGTGACCGATAGCGAACAAGTACCGTGAGGGAAAGGTGAAAAGAACCCCGGGAGGGGAGTGAAATAGAATCTGAAACCTAGTGTTTACAAGCAGCGAAAGTGGTTTCGTATCACAATCGTGTACTTTTTGTAGAACGGGCCAGCGAGTTACGATTATTAGCAAGGTTAAACATTACAGATGTGGAGCCGCAGCGAAAGCGAGTCTTAAGAGGGCAGAAGTTAATAGTCGTAGACCCGAAACCGTGTGATCTATCCATGGGCAGAGTGAAGTTGAAGTAAAATTCAATGGAGGCTCGAACCGGGTAGCGTTTAAAAGCTATCGGATGACCTGTGGATAGGGGTGAAAAGCCAAACGAACACGGAGATAGCTGGTTCTCCTCGAAATAGCTTTAGGGCTAGCCTCTAGTGGAAACATGAAAAGGGGGTAGAGCACTGAATGGTCAAGGGGCATGCATATGTTACCAAGACCTATCAAACTCCGAATACCATATCATGCACTAGGGAGTCAGACTATGTGGGATGAGCTTCATAGTCGAAAGGGAAAGAGCCCAGACCATCAGCTAAGGTCCCAAAATTATAGTTAAGTGGGAAAGGATGTGGAGTTACTGAGACAACTAGGATGTTGGCTTAGAAGCAGCCACTCATTCAAAGAGTGCGTAATAGCTCACTAGTCAAGTGACTCTGCGCCGAAGATAACCGGGGCTAAACTATATACCGAAGCTATGGAACGTATAACGTTGGTAGAGGAGCAATGTATGAAGGACGAAGCAGAAGTCGTAAGGCACTGTGGACACCATACAAGAGAGAATGCTGGCATGAGTAGCGAGAGGTGAGTGAGAATCTCACCCGTCGAAAACCCAAGGATTCCTGAGCAAGGCTCGTCCACTCAGGGTAAGTCGGGACCTAAGGCGAGGCTGAAAAGCGTAGTCGATGGACAACAGGTTGAAATTCCTGTACCGATACAATCATTAAAGGAAGTGGGGACGCAGGAGGATAGTAAGAGCGCCCAGTTGGTGAGGCGTGCAAGCGCAAAGTCTGGAAAGTAGGCAAATCCGCTTTCCGAGAAGGATGAAGCGTGATGCGGATCGAAAACAAGTAGAGAAGCTTACGAATCCACACTGCCGAGAAAAGCCACTACAAGAGAAGTATCGCCCGTACCGTAAACCGACACAGGTAGGTGAGGAGAGAATCCTAAGACGAGCGGAAAAACCTTTGTTAAGGAACTCGGCAAAATGACCCCGTAACTTCGGGAGAAGGGGAGCCCCTGTAACAGGGGGCCGCAGTGAAAAGGCCCAAGCGACTGTTTACCAAAAACACAAGTTTCTGCAAAGTCGAAAGACGAAGTATAGGAGCTGACACCTGCCCGGTGCTGGAAGGTTAAGGGAAAAAGTTAGCGCAAGCGAAGCTTAGAACTGAAGCCCCAGTAAACGGCGGCCGTAACTATAACGGTCCTAAGGTAGCGAAATTCCTTGTCGGGTAAGTTCCGACCC
>OFLW01000076.1_pt1 | contig 64607 bp, 61 predicted proteins | sample 1541061 | NCBI WGS metagenome assembly OFLW01 (sample SAMEA4413045, study PRJEB24355) | metagenome | biome: human; feature: gut; material: faeces | place: United Kingdom | collected 2010
CCTTGAGACGCTGGTTGGTATCACTCGGGCTTATAGCCCGTGATCAAACCACCCGTTTTACGGGTGGTTATGATTTCTAATTCGAAATAATTCAAAATAGAGTTGACTTTTATTAAAAATTTTATATAATTAAATTAAATATTTAGATAATTATCAAAATAGATTAGAAGGTGTAATATGTTTTCTGACACTTTTAAGGCCCTATCAGACCCTGTAAGGCTTGAAATTTTAAATATGCTAAAGAAAAATGGAAGGATGAATGCAGGAGAAATTTCAGACAAATTTGATCTTTCCAAGGCGACAATTTCCCATCATCTAAAAATTTTAAGAGAGCAGGATTTGATTTACGAAGAAAAAGAAAAAAATTTTATTTATTATGAATTAAACACTTCAGTATTCGAAGATATACTGACTTGGATTGTAAAATTTAGAGGAGAAGACAATGAAAAATAAATTTAGATTTAGAAAAAACAGCATAGTTTCAATAATTGCATCGCTTGCGATTTTAATAATTTTTAATGCCCTCTTTTATAGCAAAATGCCAGCAGAGCTTCCAACTCACTGGAACTTTCAAGGGCAAGCTGATGACTACGGCTCAAAATTTCACGCCATGGTAACGATTCAGGGATTTTTAGTCCTTATGAATTTATTTCTCTGCTTTATGCTTGATAACGACCCAAAAAACGAGAGGCAAAACAATTTTTTAATGACTTTAAGCAAGATGTCCATGCCAATAATGATGATAGTAATTTATGTCATAACAATTTTAGCTGGCCTTGGAAAAGATATAAATACATCAGTTATAATTTCTATTTTAATGGGAATCCTATTTATAGCAATTGGAAATTATATGCCAAAGATAAAGAGGAACTACACTATGGGCATAAAACTTCCTTGGACCTTAAATAGCGACGAAAATTGGAGGAGGACTCACAGGTTTGGCGGTCTTTGCTTTATATTTATGGGACTATGTTTTTTTGCTACGCCCTTTGTCAAAAGCGAATTAATAATAATTATACCTATGGCAATAGTTGTAGTTCTTCCAATGATTTACTCCTACTATCTTTACACTAAGGGAATCTAAAAGAAGCCAGTGCATCTCGCATTGGCTTCTTTAAATTATTTTTATCTTTAAAAATTATTTGCTATCTTAAAATATTTTTTAATACAACTTTCTATTTTTTCTTGAAACTTCTAGGGGAAGTTTTTCCCTCTCCCTCTTTACTTTTTCATTTTCCAATTTTATTACAGCAAGATTTTCTTCTTCGTCAAGGTCTACTATTATTTCTCCGCCTGGTGACACACATAGGGAGTGGGCGTAGGCGTTTTTGGAAAGGTCCTCATCTCTTGCCATGGCAGGAGAAACTACATAGCACTGAGTGTCTACTGCACGAGCCCTATTTAATAGGTGAAAGTGTCTTTCGCCAGTTTTTTTCATAAAAGTTGATGGGACAAAAATTACTTCTGCACCAAAATCTCTGAAACTTTGGAAAAGTTCTGGAAATCTAAGGTCAAAACAAATGGCAAGACCAAAAATTCCATATTCTGTTTCAAAAACGCCTAGAGACTTGCCGCCAGAAATTGTCTCAGATTCCTTGTAGCCTTCAATATCAAAGAGATTGATCTTTGAATATCTGTAAATTTCTTTTCCATCTCTATCAAAAACATAGGAGCGGTTGAAAATTTTTTCACCAGCTTTAATTGGTATTGAGCCTCCAATTAAATAAATTTTATTTTCTTTTGCCACCTGGCTCAATTTTTTATAAGTTTCACCAAAATCTTCCTCTGCAAATTTTTTAAAAAAAGAATTTTGGTAGGGACAGTTCCACATTTCTGGAAGACATATTACATCAGCGCCCTTACTTTTTGCACGAGATACATATTCTTCCATGGTCTTTAAATTTTTATCTTTATCAGAAGTAGCTGGCAGCTGAATTATTCCTACATTAAAATCTTTCATATTCACCTCAAATTATATTGAAAAATCCAAGACATAAAACAAGAATACCAAGGACTATTCTGTAATATCCAAAGGGAATGAAGTCATGTTCACGAACATAGCCAAGGAATTTTTTAATTACTATAAGGGCAACGATGTAAGAAATTACGCCACCAAGTAGAATTAAAAACCACTCTTTTAAGCTAAAGGAAAAGCCAATTTTTAAAATCTTTAGGGCAGTTGCTCCAAGCATAGTTGGAACTGCTAGATAAAAAGAAAATTTTGCAGAGCTTGTCCTTGAACAACCTAGTAGCATGGCACCAATAATTGTTGCTGCAGAACGAGATGTGCCTGGCACCATGGCAAGGCATTGGAAAAAGCCAATTAAAAGTGCAGTCTTTAGTCCAATGTCATTTAAGCTTTCATACTTAAAAGCCTTATTTTTATTATTTTTTTCCATGAAAATAATTATTATTCCATAAAAAATTAGGGCAATGGCAACTGTAATTGGATTAAAAAGATGAGCGTCTATAAAATCATCTAGTAAAAACCCAAAAAAGGCTGCGGGAAGAAATCCCACGATTATCTTTGCAATTAGCCTCATAGTTTCAAGGTCTCTGTACTTAAATTTTTCCTTAAAAGATAAACTATCGTACTTTTCTTCGCCAATGACTGGTGCAAGCTTTCCCTTGGCAATGGGATTGATGTCGTAGAAGTATAAATAAACTACTGCCAAAATTGCACCAAGTTGAATAATTACGCTAAAGGCATTGGAAAATGACTTTGGCTCAAGTTTTATAAAGCTATCTGCTATTATTAGGTGACCCGTTGATGAAACAGGCAAAAATTCTGTTAGTCCTTCAATAATGCCAAGGACAATTACTTTTATTATGTCTAAAATCATATTTACCTCCAAAATTTATCAAAGCTATTATAACATTTGATTGTAAAAATATAAATAAGGCTCTTGCCACAAAGACAAGAGCCTTAAAAAATTTATTCACTTCTTTGTAAATTTAAGAATTTTGTAAATTCCTTCTTAAACATTAATTCAACAGTTCCCGTAGGACCATTTCTGTGCTTAGCAATAATTACTTCACCAATATTTGGCTTTTCTGATTCTTCTTTTGTGTAATATTCATCTCTGTATAAAAACATTACTATGTCGGCGTCTTGTTCTATGGCGCCAGATTCACGAAGATCTGATAAAATTGGTCTGTGGTCAGTTCTAAGTTCTGGGGCACGAGAAAGTTGTGATAAGGCAATAACTGGCACTTCAAGTTCCTTTGCAATAGCCTTTAAATTTCTTGAAATAGCAGAAATTTCTTGTTGCCTTGACTCAGCACGTGAACTCATTTGCATAAGTTGAAGATAATCTATTACGATTAAGTCAAGACCCTTTTCTACCTTCATCCTTCTACATTTGGCTTTTAGTTCTAGTGGGGAGATACCAGCTGTATCGTCAATTTCCATTTTTAAATTGGAAATAATTGGCATTGTGTTAATTATTTTTGTCCACTCTTCTTCGTTTAAGTTACCAGAAATAACTTTTTGAAGATCTACATGGGCATTTGATGAAATAATTCTTTGGAAAAGTTGGTTTTTACTCATTTCAAGAGAAAAAACTGCAACAGATGCACCACCTCTTAGGGCTGCATTAGTGGCAATATTTACCATGAGGGCAGTTTTACCCATGGAAGGTCTTGCTGCAAGTAAAATTAGATCGGACTTTTGCAGACCTGAAATTTTTCTATCAAGATCTACAAAGCCTGTTGTAAGTCCAGTAAGTGCATTTGGATTTTGTGCCTTTTTTTCCAAATCAGAAAAGGATTCAAGGGCAATATTTTTTATATTTACAAGCCCATTTTTTGTGGAGTCCTGAGTAATATCAAATACAGATTTTTCTGCAAGCTCAATGATAAGATCTGCCTTAGCATCAGAAGAATAGGCAGCAGAGATAATTTTATCAGAGGCATTTATTAATTCCCTAAGTATTCCCTTCTCCTTAATAATTTTGCAGTAAGATCTAATATTTGAAACTGCAGTTACATTAGAAGACAAATCGGCAAGATAAGTTATGCCGCCAACTTCTTCTAGAGAGTCAGTTTTTTTCAGTTCCTCTGCAATAGTTATTACATCAGCAGGTTCATTTCTGTTGTAAATATTTAAAATTGCATCATAAATTTTTCTATGAGCATCTTGATAAAAATCCTCTGTCTTTAAAATTTCAATTGATGCAGTTATTGCCTCTTTTGATAACATCATAGATCCAAGAGCAGATTCCTCTGTCTCTAAACTGTGAGGTGGCATTTTTAAATTTTCTAGTGAATTTAAATTTAGTTGATCCTTTGCATCCATATCAATCAAGATTCCGGTCTAACATTTACCTTTAAAGTTGCAACTACATCTGGATATAATTTGATGTCTATATTTTTCATGCCAGCTTCTTTAATATTTTCAGACAAGTCAATTTTTTTCTTGTCTACTTCAATTTTATATTCGCTCTTTAAGTTTTTAGCAATATCTGCTGAAGTTATTGCGCCAAAAAGTCTTCCGCCTTCGCCAGCCTTTGCCTTAATAGTAAGAGTTATTTCTTCAATTTTTTTCTTAACTTCATTTGCCTTTGCACGGTTTTCTTTTTCTAATTTTTCTTCTTCAATTTTATTTTTCTTCCAGGTTTCCATATTTTCTGGAGTAGCTTCAATGGCAACTCCCCTTGGGATTAAAAAGTTTCTAGCATAGCCAGTTTTTGCGTTAACTATGCTTCCCTTAGCTCCTAAGTTTTTGTCGTCTTTTAATAAAATTACTTTCATGTTATTCCTCGCTTTTATTTTCTTCTAAATATTTATCAATTGCATCTATTAAAATCTTTTCTGCTTCATCTAAATCAGTAGTATCAACTTGGGCACCAGCCATATTTAAGTGGCCGCCACCTCCGATTTTTTCAAGAATAAGTTGAACTGAAACAACTTCTCCACGAGACCTGCCTGATATATGAGTTTTGCCATCGTTAATTGTTAAAACAAAGGATGCGTCAATGCCGTTTATATCAAGTAGGGCATCGGCAGCTTGTGCAGCTACAAGGACGGAATTTTTTGCTTCCTTTTCAAATCTCGATACAGCAATATTGTCGTGGATAATTTTTGTGTTGTGAATTACATCTGCCCTGTAAAGCATAGTGTCAAAATCGTCTTGGAAAAGTGCCTTTACCTTTAACATATTTGCCCCAGCTCTTTTTAAAACAGAAGCAGCTTCAAAGGTTCTCACACCAGTTTGGAAGGAGAAGTTCTTTGTGTCTACAACTATTCCACTCATGAGAGCATCGGCTTCAAAGTGAGTTAAATTTAAGTCGTCAGACATATAAGTTAGCATTTCAGTTATTAATTCACAAGTTGAAGAAGCATAGGGTTCAACATAAGTTAAAACTGGATTTTCAACAAATTCCTTGCCCCTTCTGTGGTGGTCGATTACAACTATTTGACCAGTTGCCTTTAAAAGGTCTGGATACTCTGTAAAGGATGGCTTGTGATTGTCAACTAAAATTATTAGAGAAGAGTGCTTTATTGTATTCATGGCAGTTTCTCGTGAAATCACCTTTGCATAAAGCTCTGGCTCCTCTTCCTTCATCCTATCAATTAAATTATCAATTGATGGATTGGACTTTTCAAGGACTATAAAGCCTTCCTTATTCCTATTTAGGGTTGCACGAAGACAACCTATGGCAGCACCAATGGCATCCATGTCTGGATTTTGGTGGCCCATGATGTAGACATTTTTAGATCTGTCGATAAGTTGTTTTAAAGCTTCACCTATAACTCTTGCCTTAACCTTATTTCTCTTTTCAACAGCCTTGGACTTTCCACCAAAGAATTCATAATTGTCATCAACTTTTACAACAGCTTGATCTCCACCACGTCCTAGGGCAAGATCAAGAGATGAGTCAGATTCAATATAGGCATCTTTAAAATTAAGTCCAAAGGAAGAAACGCCAATGGATAAAGTTATAGGAATTGAATTCCCCTTATTTAAATCTCTCAAATCATCTAAGATGTCAAACCTCTTATCCTTTAAAGATTTAAGAGATTTAAAATTCATGACAACGAGATATAAATCTTCGTCAACTTTTCTAACTAAAGCATCGTATTCTTCAAAGTATTGAGAAATAGTGGAGTCAATTTCTGCTATAAGTAGAGGCCTAATTTCTGATGGAGCAGAACTTACTGCCTCAGAGAAATTGTCCACTTCAATCTTTGCAATAATTGGATATTCAGAAATGTATTTATCCTTTAAGCCTTGGTAGGCAGTATTATCTACAAAATAAAGTAAAACAGACTTACCTTCATTTTTTTCAGATTTATTTTCCACAACATTTGTGTAGACGCTAAAGGATCTCTTGTTTATCTCAATGGGAAGTGTATTTTCACCATTTTTATTTAAGATATTTGAGATATCAATATCTTTAACTAAATTTTCAAGATCTTTATCAATTACACTCTTTTCATTAAATAAATTTATAAAAGGAGTATTGTACCAGAGAATTTTAGCCTTTTCATCAGTAACTACCAAGGGAAAAGGCATATCAAAAATAGCTTCTTTAGTTAAAGAATCAAATTTTTCGTTTAAATTTTCAATGTGTTTTATTGTCTCTTCATTCTTATTTTTGATATCAGAATAAGTTACATAAATAACATAAGCTAAAGCAAAAACGGAAATAAGACCAATAATTGGCTTTAGAATTATTAAAATTATGACAACTACAAGACCAAAAATAAGATAGGGAAGAAAATCATTAATTTTATAATTATCTTTCATATTATTCCCACTTAATTTATCTTTCTAAAATTAATAATTTGGTCAAGAGCACCAAGTATCATAACAAATATTTGAAGTGATGATAGGGCTAAGCAAAGACCAATTAATAGAAATTGTAAAAAACTTTTAAAAGCAAATCTCGTCATAAAAAATTTAAGGACACTTATTCCAGCTACAAAAAGCATAAAATAAAGTAAATTCATTAAATTTAAGGTAAAAATTTCACCGCTTGTTCCAAAATAATCGCCAGCTAAAGCAAAAATTGCAAGTGTTGCAAGAGATAGCAAAATAATTTCTCTTGGGAATTTTAAAAATTCAAGAGAAGAAGGTTGCATTATAAACTTTCCCTTGGAAAGGAGAGTTCTGCCAGCTGTTGTATAAGTTATATATGAAGTAACTACAGATAAAATTATTAAAATAGAAGGAAATATTTGTAAAAATCCCTTGTAATAAATTTCTGCACTTTGAGAAAAAGCTGTTAAATCACCTTGAGAAAGGCCAGCATCTTTTGCAATATTTGTATAAAAACTTGTAATTGCATTAATAGTTTCCCTTGAATTTAAAACTTCACTATTTATGCCAAAGGCAAAAAATAAAACCATTATAGATGTAAAAAATATAAGAGATGTTGCAAGAATTGTAGCTGCAACAGATCTATTTGTAGATATCATATAGTGAAAAATTAAGATGAAGGGTCCAAAAATTGTAAAAATAATAATTGCTTCCATTGGTCCTAAAATAGCACCGATTAAGAAGACAACTGCAATTAAAGTCGCCATCACTTTTATAATTCCTTCTTTTACAGATTCAACTACATACATAGAAGGAAATAAAATATAAAGAAAGGGAAAAATCATTCCAATCATGGAAATAATTATAGACCTGGTAAAAAGTCTAAAGAGTCCCTTAAAATCAGTTTCTTTTTCCAATAAATCAACTCCTGTCCTCTTCATTTTACCACAGAATTAGAATTTGATAAAGAAATCTAAATTTAGGTAAAAATTATAAAAATAAAAAATAAAGTTGGCGATAAAGTCTTGGCAAATTTTATAAAAAAAGCCAGGGCAATCCCTAGCTTTAAAAATTAGTAAATAATTAAGTTGTCGCCATCCTTATACATAAAGAAGCTGTCGTAAATTCCATCGGGGCTGTTCTCTAAGTCCAGTAGAAAGTCCTCTATATTTTCCATGACTTCATCAGTAATTTCCAAATCCTCGTAGCGAAAAGTAATGCCCGATAGGATAATTTTCTTTTCCTCCATAACTTCCTTCCTTTCTAAAAAAATAATTATAAAAACTACTTTTAATAAATAACTTAAAAGAGAAAAAAATTATATAGAAAAAAGTTCCCCTAAAGGAACTTTAAAATTAATTGCTAAAGTATGCAAGGAAGAGAGCACCTGGACCTGTATGAGTGCCAACAACACTTCCTATTTGTATAAATTCTGGAGAAGGAATTTTATCTTCCCAAAGATCTTTTGTATCTCTCAAATATTTTTCAATCTTTTCACTGTCTCTACCTGTGTAGCCAAGTTTTAGAGGCATTGAAAAATCAATAGAGCCATGTTTTTTTATTTCGCTAATAAATAAATTGTTGGCATTTTTTATTCCCTTTGCCTTGCCAACAGATTCTATTGCGCCATCTTCCATGGAAAGAAGAACCTTGACAGAGAAAAGTCCACCTATAAGGGCAGATGCCTTTGAAATTCTTCCGCCTCTTTCAAGATATTCCAAGGTGTCAACTAAAACTACAAGTCTAAGTCTTTTCTTTGCTTCCTCCAAAAGTTCGGCAATTTCTCTTGCAGACTTTCCTTCTCTTACAAGTCTCATGGCGTAATCAACGAGAGCTCCCTCTGCATTTGAAACATTTAAGCTATCTACAATAAAAATTTTATCTTCAAGGCCTTCACAAGCTATCTTTGCACTTGGATAAGTTCCAGATAATTTTGACGATAAAACAATAACTACAGCTTCATCGCCCTTATCTACAACTTCTTTGTAGGCCTCCATAAAAGCCATAGGAGTTGGTTGACTTGTCTTTGGAAATTCTTCTTTTCTTTCAAGCCTTTCATAAAATTCATCCTTTGTAATATCAACTGAATCTAAAAAGTCTTCTTCGCCAAAAGTTACGTGAAGTGGCACTACAATTAAGTCCTTCTTAATATTTTCTTCTATGTCACAAGTTGATCCTACAATTATTTTTACTGCCATATATTTCCTCACAATTATTTATATTTTATCCATTTTACTATTATACATAATAAATATTAAAAATCCTTTTATAAATTATTAACATTTCATTAATTATTCACATATTTACTATCTTGTGTAAGCTTTAGTATAAAGAAAAGTATCTGAGCTGTCAATATAGATACAAAGGCATCTATAAAGTTTTTGTGGTAAAATATTAAGTGAAATTGATTTTATTTGGGGAGATGATTTTATCAATAGATATTCAAAAATTACCAATAAAACAAAAAGAGAAATTGTCCTTCTAAAGGCAAGACCTTGCAAGTGGGGCAAGTGTACTTTTTGTGATTATATAGAAGATAACGAAGTAGACAATAAAAAAATTGACGAGATAAATTTTGAAGTTTTAAAAAACGTCACTGGAGAATTTGGCGTCTTAGAAGTTATTGATTCTGCTTCAGTTTTTGATTTGACAGAATCTACTCTTAGAGAAATAAAAAGAATTGTAGAAGAAAAAAATATAAGGCGCTTATTTTTTGAAGCCCACTGGATTTATAGAAATAGACTAGATGAGATAAGGGATTTTTTTAAAGTTCCCATAACTTTTAAAACAGGCATAGAAACTTTTGACAATGACTTTAGAGAAAGAGTCTTAAAAAAGGGAGCAGACTTTAAAGACTATAGAGAAGTAAAAAAATATTTTGACTCTCCTTGTGTAATGGTTGGCATAAAGGGTCAGACAAGAGAAATGATAGATAGGGACATGGAAATTATAAAAAATTTCTCCCACGCAACAGTAAATATTTTTATGAACAACTCCACAGATATAAAAAGAGACGATGAACTCGTTAATTGGTTTGTAGAAAAATATAGGTATCTTGAAGATAATCCTAATATTGATATTTTATTTGAAAATACAGACTTTGGTGTGGGCTAAAAATCTCTAAGAAAAAATTAAATAGCAAGCTTTAAAATTTATTTTTAAGATAAAAAAATTCCCGATGGAAAATTTTCCACCGGGTTTATTTTTTGAGAATATTTTTTTAGATAAATAACATTGTTATCATATCTTGTACATGAAGTGGTGCTTCTGGTCCAACAGGAAGTCCTATTAGATACCATACTATCATTAAAATTGTCCAACCAATTAAGAAGAACATTGAATATGGAAGCATCATAGATGTAAGAGTTCCAAGTCCAGAGTCCTCGTCGTATTTTTGCATGAAGACAACGATCATTGCAAAGTAAGACATAAGTGGTGTGATGATATTTGTTGAAGAGTCACCAATTCTATAGGCAACTTGTGTAAGTGCAGGTGAAAGTTCAAGATTATACATCATTGGCACAAATATTGGAGCCATAATTGCCCATTTTGCAGAAGCTGATCCCATAAATAGGTTTAAGAAAGCTGAAAGCAAGATGAACATAATTAATAGTGGAAGTCCCTTTAAGTTAATAGATTCCAAGAAGTCTGCTCCGTTTTTTGCAAGAATAAGACCTAAGTTTGTTTTATTAAAGTAAGATACAAACTGTGCAGCAAAGAAAGCAAGAACAAGGTATCCGCCCATGCCCTTCATTGCCTTTGTCATTGCATCCACAAGGTCGTGGGAAGTTTTTATAGTTCCAACAGTTTTACCATAAGCGATACCAGGAATCATAAATAATAGTAGCATTGCAGGAATAAGTCCATGACCCAAGAAAAATTTTAGTGTCATTGCATTTTTAGTTTCATCAAAAGCTCTAAATGGGGCATTTGCTGGGAACATTAAGACTGCCATAATCACTACAAAAGCTATGAAAGCTATAAGAGCATTTTTAAGACCCTTCTTTTCCAAATCAGTTAGTGGTTTTTCGTCAGCCTTGTAAGATCCATGGTATTCTCCTAAGTTCTTTTCTACAATTCTATTAGTTACAAGAGTACCAATTATTGTGATTAAGAAAGTTGATACAAATAGGAAGTACCAGTTACAAGTAGCGGCAAGAGTCATGTCTATACCACCAGCTTTTAAGGCTTCATTTGTAATATTTGTAAGTAGAGGGTCAGTAGTACCTAGACCTAAGTTGGCAGAGAAACCACCACTTACGCCTGCAAAGGCTGCGGCAATACCAGCAAGTGGATGACGGCCTGCATTTGCAAAGATAAGAGCTCCTAGTGGAACTACTACTAAGTAGCCAGCATCAGATGCTATGTTTGACATTACACCAGCAAATACAACTGTGGCAGTTAAAAGTGTTGGGTTTACGTTAGAAAGAAGTCTTTTTAAAGTTGCATTAAAAAGTCCACTGTTTTCTGCAACGCCAACACCAAGCATTGCTACAAGAACTGTTCCTAATGGAGCAAAGCCTGTAAAATTTTCTGTTGCAGAGTTAAAGATGTAAGCAAGTCCTTCCCAATTTAATAGAGAAACAGCTTCTTTAGTTACTTCTTCTCCAGCTTTTGCATCGAAATATGTAACATTTAAGCCAGATTTTGCTGCAAAATATGATACTATGATTACGATTACACTAAGTATTGCAAAAATCATGGCAGGATGAGGTAATTTATTACCAATTCTTTCTACGCCTTTCAGAAAACCGCCGACATCATTTTGGTCTTTTATTTTTTTGTTTTTTTCTGTCATATAATCCTCCTTATTAATAAAAATAATATTCTCAAATTTAATATTATAGTATATTTGTTATACTTGCAACAAAAAATTAACAATATTACTGTTTTTGGCATTACTTTAATAGATTAAATTAAATGATATTTTTTAAAACAAAAGTAAAAATATTTATAAACTTCTATTTGCTTATAAATTTGTAAATTCTGGGAAGGAGAAGAATAATTTTATTTCCAAATTTTAACACTTTATGCTAAAATAGAGTAGCAAGGAGAGGGTTAAATAATGAAAGAATATAGTTCCTTTGAAATTCTTGGACCCATAATGGTTGGTCCATCATCATCTCACACTGCAGGCGCTTGCAAAATAGCAAGAGTTGCAGCAAAAATTTGTCCTAATAATTATGAAAGTGTAGAATTTTATCTACACGGTTCTTTTGCATATACATATAAAGGACATGGAACAGATAGAGCTCTTTTAGGTGGAATTATGGGTTTTAAAACTTATGATAATTCTATTAGAAGGGCTTATGAAATTGCAGATGAAAGAGGCATTAAATATTCTTTTATCCCAATGAATTTGGGAGAAGAATATCATCCAAATACTGTTAAAATAAAATTTAATTATAAAGATGGAACAAGTGAATATGTAATTGGCTCTTCAATTGGAGGAGGCAATATGATAATCGTTGACATAAATGGAATAAAAGTTGAGTTTGACGGAAAATTCCCGACATTTTTATTCCAATATGACGAACAAAAGGGTGTTATAGCAGAAGTTTCAACAGCTTTAGCTAATGATAACTACAATATTGAATCTATTAACACAAGTAAGGATGAACTTACAAATATTGTAACTCTCACAGTGGAATTAGATGAAAATGCCAATGAAAATTTAAAAAATAAATTGTTAAATAATTCCAGATATTTAACGTCAAAATATGTGGAGGTTTAAATGTTAAATACAGCTAAAGAAATTATAGAAGTATGTGAAAGTGAAAATCTTCACTTTTATGATTTAGTCTTACAGGGAGAAACAAAGGCCCTTAAAATGACTGAAGAAGAGATGAAAAAAAAGCTACAAGAAATTTTAGATGTTATGAAAGCGTCATCTCATGAAACACTAGATAAAACTTATGACACTGAATATAAAATGATAGACGGCTTCGCAAAAAAGATGAACGACTATCAAAAAGAAAAAGATCCTTTAACTAGTAAATTTCTAGTTAGGACAATGGCTATGGCCTTTTCCACATCGGAAACCAATGCAAATATGGGAACTATTGCAGCAGCGCCAACGGCTGGAAGTTCTGGTATTATGCCTGCAGCCTTAATGGCAGCAAGGGACAAATATGGTTTAGATGATGAGACTTTAATAAATGGACTCTTGACATCAATAGGAATAGGGCAAATTATTGGTAAATATGCAACATTCGCCGGTGCTGAAGGTGGATGCCAAGCTGAATGTGGTTCTGCCAGTGCTATGGCAGCTGCCGCAGTAACTGAAATGCTTGGCGGAAGCGTTGAAGAAGCACTAAATGCAGCCAGCATTACACTTATTAATGTAATGGGGCTAGCCTGCGATCCAATAGCAGGACTAGTAGAGTATCCATGTACTTTTAGAAATGCCTCAGGAGTTATGAATTCTTTCATATCAGTTGATATGGCCCTTGCAGGTATAAAATCTATTGTACCTTTTGACGAAGTTTGTCAAGCAATGGGTGAAGTAGGGCATCTACTACATGAATCTATTAGGGAGACTGGTCTTGGCGGACTAGCAGGTACAAAAACCGGACAATGTATTAGAGCCGAGTTTTTGAATATTAAGGAGGATTAAAATGACAGAAAAAAAGAAAAAAATAGGTCTAATTCCTAGACTTATTATAGCTATTGCACTAGGTATTCTAGTTGGACAATATTGCCCTGCAGTAGTAACTAAAATTGCAATCACAATCTCTGGATTATTTGGAAAATTTTTAAATTTCATTATTCCATTAATGATCATTGCCTTTGTATCTAAGGGTATTGCAGACCTATCTGAAGGTGCTGGTAAACTTTTAGGAGCTACAGTTGGACTTGCTTATATTTCTACATTAATTGCAGGATCTCTATCCTACACTATGGCAAAAAACATATTCCCAAGCTTTATTAAACCAGAACTTGCAGAACAAGTTCAAAAGGCAACTGCAAATGAAATTGCACCTTTCTTTGAAATTCCACTAGGAGCTTTCATTGATGTAACTGCAGCACTTGTACTTGCATTTATGCTAGGACTTACAGTTTCAGCACTAAGAGCAAAGGGAAGCGGAGAAGTTTTCTATAAGGGAATTAACGAATTCAATGAAATCATAAATTTAGTATTAGCTAAATTCGTAATCCCTCTACTTCCATTCTTTATCTTTGGTAACTTCTGTAACTTATCATATTCAGGTTCAGTATTTGCAATTCTTGGAATATTCTGGAAAATATTCCTATGCATTATTATTTTGCACTTACTTTATATGGTTATTTTATTTGTTGCAGCAGGATCATACACAGGAAGAAACCCATTCAAATGCTTAAAAGCAGCAGTTCCAGCTTACTTAACAGCTGTAGGAACTCAATCTTCAGCAGCAACTATCCCTGTAAATGTTGCTTGTAACAGAAAAATGGGCGTAACAAGACAAATTAGAGAATTCTGTATCCCACTATGTGCAACAGTTCACTTAGCTGGATCAATGATTACTCTAACAGCTTGTGTATTTACATTACTTACAATGTTCGATATGCCTCACTCTTTCCCACTAATTCTTAAATTTATTTGTATCCTAGGAGTTGCTATGGTAGCAGCACCAGGAGCACCAGGTGGAGCAGTAATGAGTGCACTTCCATTCTTACCAGTAGTAGGAATTGATTCATCAGGAACACTTGCTACAATTTTAATTTCACTATACCTAACTCAAGACTCTTTTGGTACAGCAGCTAACGTAACTGGCGATAACGCTATTTCTATGGCAGTTGAAAAAATCTATTACAAGTACATTGTAAAAAGACCTATTCCAGAAGAAAACTTCGAAGAAGAAGCAAGATTAGATATTTAATAAAAATGCATATTTACCTAGAAAAAGCTATGTCAATGACATAGCTTTTTTGCTTATAAAATATATTTTTTTAAATAATTAAAGAATTAAAATAAATTTGCTATAATAAAATTAAAGGTTGGTGTTATATGAAAACTGTACTTATAACAGGTGCCTCAAGAGGAATTGGAAGAGATATTGCAAAGAGGCTTGCAAAAGAAGATTACAGAATAATAATTAATTATAATAAATCAGAAGAAGAAGCAAAAAAATTAGAAGAAGAAATTAGAGCTATGGGAAAAGATGCCCTTGCCATAAAGGCAGATGTGACAAAATTTTCTGAAGTTGAAGATATGTTTAAGGAAGTGGCAAAAAAATTTAAGGGCGTTGACATACTTATAAACAATGCAGGAATTTCTAGCTACACACTTTTTCAAGATATTGATGAAAAAACTTGGGATAATATTTTTGATGTAAATGTTAAGGGAGTTTATAATTCAATTCACGCAGCTCTTCCCTATATGTTAGAAAAACATTCAGGAAAAATTTTAAATATGTCATCTATTTGGGGCATAGTTGGTGGTTCTATGGAAAGCCATTACTCGGCAAGTAAGGGCGCCATAAATGCCCTTACAAAAGCTTTGGCACAAGAACTTGGCTACTCTGGTATAACAGTTAATGCAATTGCACCAGGGGCAGTTGATACACCAATGACAAAGGAAATAGGAGAAGAAAATTTGTGTATTCTTTCAGAAGAAATTCCCATGGGTAGGCTTGCTACAACTGAAGAAATTGCAGAGCTAGTTGCCTTTATGGTTTCAGAGAAAAATTCTTATATGACGGGACAAATCATTTCTCCAAATGGTGGAATGATAGTCTATTAATTTATAAAAAAGAGGTATTCATAATGAAAATTTTATTTATTTACAATCCAAATTCTGGTGACGAAAGTGGAGAAGAGTTTATTGGAGAAGTTCAAAAGTATTTAGAAGGATTTTTTGAGGAGATAATTTTAAAGGAAACAAAAAAAGAAGGCGATGGCACAAGGTTTGTCCAAGAGACAAAAGATGTAGATGCCATTGGAGTTTATGGTGGAGATGGAACTGTAAATGAAGTTTTACTTGGCATGAATAAAGTTTCTTCAAAGGCTAAACTTTTAATTTTGCCAGGTGGTACGGGAAATTTATTGGCAAAGAAACTGGGAATAGATGATGACAAGGAAGCTGCCCTAAGATCCTTTGACTTTAAAAGGACAAAGAAGATTGATCTTGGCAAGGTAAATGACGAAATTTTTAGTCTTTTTGCATCAATAGGTGCAGTGCCAGAAGCAATTCACGAAGTTTCATCAGAAGAAAAGTCAAAATTTGGTGGTCTTGCCTATATAAAGAAGTCCATAGAAAAATTAGCTTCATCAGAAGAATATAAGCTCCAAGTAAAATCTGATGCTGGAAATTATTCTGGACCTGTGGATCACTTAATAGTTGGTCTTACAAATAAAATTGGGAATATAGAATTTACAAGTGAAAATGAAGAAATGGATAATGGAAAGGCAAACTTATTTATACTAACAAAGAACACCATAAAAGACAGACTAGAAACTTTAAAGGATTCCATTGTTGGAGAAGTTGAAGATGGCGAAAATGTAGTTCACTATTCTGTAAAAGATGTGGAAATAAATTCAATAGATGGAGAAGATGTTACCCTCGATATTGATGGAGATAAGGGTCCAAATTTGCCGGTAAAAATAGAAATTCTAAAGGAAGCAGTGGAAGTTTATCTTCCAAGAGAGGTGCAGAATGACTAAGATTTTATATGCAAAAGATTATGTTGAAAAAAAGAGCAAGGAATTAATTGAGAAAGTAAAAAATTTAAAAGAAGAAGCCATTATTTCTACAATAAGAATTGGCAATGACTACGGCAGTCTTGCCTATGAAAAGGGAATAAAAAAGACGGCTGAAAAAATTGGAGTTCAAGTCTTTTCAAATGAATTTCCGAAAGATGCCAGCGAAGAAGAAGTTATTGAGAGAATAAAAAAGTTAAATGAAGATAAAAAAATTGGTGGTATTTTAATTTTTAGACCTCTTCCAGAAAATTTTAATGAGGAAAAAATTTCTCTTGCCCTTGATCCAAAAAAAGATATAGATTGTATGCACCCAGTAAATATGGCAAAAGTTTTTAGCGGCGATGTAAGTGGATTTACTCCCCTTGCTCCAAAGGCTTCCTACGAACTTTTAAAATTTTATGGTTATGACTTAAAGGGCAAGGACACTGTTATAATTAACCACTCCAATGTTGTGGGTAAGCCTCTTGCCATGTTTTTATTAAAGGATCTTGCCACAGTTACAATTTGTCATGTTGGCACAAGGGACTTAAAAAAGCACACAAAATCAGCAGATATAATTTTTACAGCCATGGGACGTGCCGAAAGTTTAGATGATACTTATTTTAATGAAGATGCTATCGTAATTGACATAGGCACTTCAAAAAATAAGGAAGGAAAATATAAGGGCGACTTAGACGAAAAGTCTGTAGATGGAAAAATAAGTGCCTATTCACCAGTTCCTGGCGGAATTGGAAGTATTACAAATCTTCTTTTAATTGAAAATGTAATAAATTATTATTAAAAATTTCAGCTCTCCAAATTTTCTGGAGAGTTTTTTATTTTACAATTTGTTATAATAAAAAAAAGGAGAGAGAAATGATAACAAATAAAGTAATATTAGTTAGACCCTATGCCTTTAATTTTAATAAAGAGACAGCTTTAGATAATGTCTACCAAGAATGTCCAAAGAAAATATCAGAAGATGAAATAAAAAAGAGAGCTTTAGAGGAATTTGAGGAGGCCCTTAGGCTTCTTCGCGAAAATAATATTCATGTAGATGTAATAGAAGATTTTGACGACACTACGCCAGATTCAATTTTTCCCAACAATGTATTTGTGACTTTCCCTGGAAAAGTGTTTATTTCACAAATGTATGCCAAAAATAGAAGTAGAGAATATAAGAAAATTTTGCCTCAGCTTAAAAAAATTATTGACTACAATAAAGCCCAGGTGATTGATTTTAGAAATGATGAGGAAAAAGTTTTGGAAGGGACAGGCGCCCTTGTTATAGATAGGTGGAAAAATATTTGTTATGGAAGCCTTTCAAAGCGTTGCAATAAGGAAGAATTTTTAAAATTTGCTAAAGTTTTTAATTTAAAGCCAATTTATTTTAGGTCAGAAGACAAGGGCAAGGACATCTATCACACCAATGTACTTATGATGGTGGCAGAAAAATTTGCAATTATTGCAGATAATTTAATAGTAGAAAATAAAGAGGGAGTTCTAAAGTCCCTTAGAGATTCTGGCAAGGAAATTATTTCTTTAAAAGAAGATGAATTCAAAAATTACGCAGCAAATGCTATTGAATTAAAAGGTCATGACAAAAATATTCTTGTGCTTTCAAAATCTGCCTATGACGCTCTTACAAGTGAACACAAAAAAATAATTGAAAAATATGATAAAATTTTAGCCATTGATGTTAAGACCATAGAAAAATATGGCGGTGGCTCCATAAGATGTATGATAGCAGAAAACTTCTTTGACATAAGGGATTTTTGATATGAAATTATTAAAATTCTTGCTTTTTATATTTTTTGCAATCTTTTGGGCAAGGGAAATCCCAGAAAAGTTTAAAAATTATAAAGAAGACAAGTCTAGGAAAAATTTATTGCCACTCTTAGGAAGACTTATAATGGTTATAGATTGTATGATTTTAGCAGCAGCGATTTATCTTTAAAAGTTAAAAACCGAAAGGGAGATAAATGAAGAAAAAAATAATAAATATAATAGAAATTATTCTTGCCATAATCTTGCTGACAAGCCTTTATAGGATTTACAACTACAATAAGGAGGACAAGGAATTTAAGTCTGCAACAAGAGAGGTCCAAGAAAAATTTGAAAGGGAAGAAGTAAAGGCTGATTCCAAAACTAAAGAGAAAGAGAAAAGGGACCAGGAAGCCATAAAAAAAGTTGAAGAACTTAGAAAAGAATATCCTTCTATTGTTGGCTGGATAAGAGTTGGTGGAACAGAAATTGATTATCCCGTAGTCAAGGGAAGCGATAACGACTACTACCTAAACCACAATTACAAGGATGACTACAATGTTTTTGGCGCCATTTTTATGGATTATAGAAATAAGGAAGATTTTTCAGATGAAAACACTATAATTTACGGCCACAATAATGTTAGGGCTGGAAACTTTAAAGACCTTCACAAGTACGAAGCTGAGGGATTTTTTAAGGAAGATAGGTTTATAGAAATTTATTCTCTTTCTGGTTACAAAAAATACAAGGTCTTTGCAGTTTATAATGCTGACCCATATGACAAGTTTAGGAGTCCATCTTATTCAGAAGAAGATGGAAAAAAACTTATTTCTTACATTAAAGAGAGAAATATTATAAAGACAGAGCTGCCAAGTGAAATAAAGGATATTTTAACTCTTCAAACTTGTTCTCCAAAGGACACAAGACTTGTTGTGCAGGGAAAATTAGTAGAAGATTAAAATTTATATTTTAAAAGGGCTCATTTTACAAAAATCATAAAGATTGTTATAATATAAACAATTGGGAGGTGTTGATTTGTCCAAGAATGCAAGGGGCATTTCTGAAACTGTTATAAGAAGAATGCCAGTTTATCATAGATATTTAAAAGAATTAATTGACACAGGAATCGAGAGAGTTTCTTCTAAAGAACTTAGTCAGATTACTGGATTTAGTGCTTCGCAAATTAGACAGGACTTAAATAATTTTGGCGGTTTTGGTCAACAAGGTTATGGATATAATACAAAGGCTCTAAAGGAACAAGTTGATAAAATTCTTGGAATAGATAGATCTTATAAAAGTATTGTAATTGGTGCAGGTAGACTGGGACAGGCAATAGCAAGATACAATGGTTTTAGAGATTCTGGTTTTAATGTAACTTCTCTCTTTGATATAAAAGACGACATCGAAGATATAAGTGGTATTAAAGTTAGAAATATGAAAGACTTAGAAAAATACATAAAAGATGAGAAAGTTGACGTTGCAATTATAACAGTGCCAAAGGAATCCTTGGAAGATGTAGCAAATAGAGTTATAGATGCAGGTGTTAAGGGAATTTGGAATTTTGCACCTTATGATTTAAAGGGACCTCAAGGTGTAATAGTTGAAAATATTAGACTTAATGACTCTCTTCTTACACTTTCTTATTTTATGAAAGAAATTGGCTGACCTATTATTTATTAATAGGTTTTTTATTTATGGGAGAATTTAATGAAGATAAAATTTGATGGAGATTTTTGTATTATAAGTGAATTAGAAGAATTTGATCCAAGAGACATTTTCACTTGTGGTCAAGCCTTTAGATGGTATGAAGAAAGTGACGGCTCTTTTACTTTTATAACACATGGAAAGGTTGTGAATGCAAAAAAATTAGCTGGAGAAATATTTTTAAAGGGAGTTGATAAAAATTCCTTTGATGAAATTTTTTATAATTACTTTGATCTTTCTCGTGACTATAAACTTGTAATGAAAGAACTGGCAAAAGATCCTGTAATGAAAAATGCAACGGACTATGGCAAGGGCATAAGAATTTTAAATCAAGACAAATTCGAGACAATTATTTCCTTTATAATTTCTGCAAATAATCAAATACCAAGAATAAAAAAAGCCATAGAAAAAATTTCTGAAATGTATGGCGATTATCTTGGAGAAGATGAAAATAGAAAATATTATTCCTTTCCAAGTGCCGAAAAACTTTCCCTTGCAAGGCCAGAAGACTTAAGAGAATTTGCAAGAGTTGGCTTTAGGGACAAAAGAATTGTTGAAACTGCAAATTTAATAAAAGATGGAATCGTAAATATAGATGAAATAGAAAAAATGGAGCTTGAAGATGCTAGACGTGTTCTTCAGGTTTTACCTGGAGTTGGACCAAAGGTTGCCGACTGCATCCTTCTCTTTGCCTTTGATAGAAAAGAATCCTTTCCTGTAGATGTTTGGATAAAAAGAGTTATGGAAGAACTTTATTTAAAAGAAGTGACACCAAAATCAAAAATAGCAAGTAGGGGACGAGAAGTCTTTGGAAAAAATGCAGGCTTTGCCAACCAATATTTATTTTATTATGGAAGAGAAAATAAATTGGGAAAGTAGGTTAAAATGTTAGGAGTTTTTGTTAACGCCATGGCTGTTTTAATCCTGGGTATTTTAGTTTTCCTCTCAGGCTTTTTGGCTCCAATACTCTCGCCAGAAATAGCTGCAAATTTGTCAGGAACTGGTGGCATTATGATTATTGCCATTTGCCTTTCTATGTTAAAACTTGTTGACTACAAACTTGCAAATTCACTTCCAGCAATTTTTATCCCAATAATTTATGGAGTAATTCTTAAAATTTTTTAAAAAAAGGACTGAGTTTTCATGGCTCAGTCCTTTCTCTTTGGAAAATTTTTTATTTTTTGTCTGCAAAAATATTTTCAAAAAATTTTCTCATAAGCAAATTATTTTTTAAAAATATCTAGCCTTTCAATTCTATCAAAGGCTTCATTAATCTTATCCTTATTAACTGTAACTGCAATTCTTATAAAGCCCTTGCCGGCTGGTCCAAAGGCTTCACCGTCAATTAAATTCACATGGGCCTTTTCTAAAATTTCTTTTAGGACTTCCTTTGTAGTCATGCCTGGCACAGAAATTTTTGGAAAGATGTAAAAAGTTCCCTGAGGCTTTAAAACTTCTACATGTTTTAATTTTTTTAGCCTCTCGTAGGCGAGATACATTCTCTCTTTGTACTCTTTATAAAGGGGCGGGCAAATGGTCTTTCTATTGGCAATGCCAAGGGCACCTGCGTACTGGCATATTGTTGGCACTGAATAAACTATGTTCTCGTGAATGTAGGTCATAGTCTTTATTAATTCTTCATTTGCAAGAATGGCACCAAGTCTCCAACCAGTCATGACGAAGTCCTTGGACATGGAAGTAATTGAAATTACATTTTTAAATTCTTCATCATAGGAAATCATGGGTTTAAATTTGCTTTCGTAGGAATAAATTGTGTAGATGTCATCGCAAATAACTAAAAGTTTATATTTTTTTGCCATTTCATAAATTTCTTTTAGAGTCTTATCACTATAGACAGCGCCTGTTGGATTGTTAGGCGTGTTAATTATTAGGGCCTTAGTTTTTGCAGTGATTAATTTTTCAATTTCTCTTGGCTCAAGGTCAAAATCATTTTCAAATTTTGTTTCATAAATTACTGGCACGCCACCTGTCATTTCAATTTGGTCGGGATAGACGCTAAAATATGGTGAAGGCACAATTACTTCGTCACCTGGATTTATTATTGCTTCCAAAATTATATAGAGGGCTTCAGTGCCAGACATAGTAATTAAAATTTCCTTGGGATCACACTTTACACCATAGTCTTCTAAATATGCCTTTGCAATTTCTTCTCTAAGCCCAAGATAACCTTGTGGATCTGCGTAGTGAGTGTAGCCCTTCATTTGTGAGTCGTAGGCTTCTTTTATAATCATCTCATGAGTCCTAAGGTCTGGATCACCTAAGGCGAAATTTATAAAATCAGGATATATATTTGAATAGTCACTTGAATAAATTGAATCTTTAATATTTTTATATTTTTCTTGGATAAATTCTTTCATATTTTTCCTCCGTCCTTAGTATTTTAACACAAAAATTTTTTATTTAAGCTTATGCTTTTAATTCCTTAAATATTAAAGTTGTCTATGATATAATTAAATAAATATAGATAAAATAATAATCGTAATAAATATAAATATAGGAGGAATCCTTTTGGATAAAATTTTAGTAAAACCAAATGGCCCATTAAAGGGAAATGTTAGAATATCAGGTGCGAAAAATGCTGCTCTACCAATACTTGCAGCTACAATACTTGGAACAGAAGAAATTATTTTGGAAGATGTGCCTGAACTTAAAGATGTGGAAATAATTACAGAAGTTTTGAGAAAACTTGGACTTAAAATAAAGAAAGAAGACAAGAGATTAATAATTGATCCTTCTGGACTTAATTCTTATAAAACTGATTATGAACTTATGAGCAAAATGAGAGCATCTTTTCTTGTTATGGGACCACTTCTTGCTAAATTAAATAAGGCCTACAACTCACTACCTGGTGGTTGCAATATTGGTTCAAGACCTATTGATTTACACTTAAAGGGCTTTAGAGCCTTAGGTGCTAATATTGAAATGACTCATGGCGAAATTAAGGCTGAGTGTGACAAATTAGTTGGCACGAGAATTTATTTGGACTTTCCATCAGTTGGTGCAACTGAAAATATTATGACTGCTGCAGTTTTGGCTGAAGGCGAAACTGTAATGGAAAACTGCGCCATGGAACCAGAGATTGTAGATTTGGCAAACTTTTTAAATAAAATGGGTGCCAAGGTAATGGGAGCAGGGACTTCTACTATTAGAATTAGGGGAGTGGAAAAGCTAAGAGGCTGCACTCACCAAGTTATTCCAGATAGAATTGAAGCAGGCACTTTTATGGTGGCAGCTGCAATTACTGGCGGCGACATCACCATCGAAAACATCATCACTTCTCACTTAAAGCCTGTCATTGCAAAGCTAGAAGAAACAGGGGCAAAGATTATTGAAGAAGACGACACTGTAAGAGTAATTGGATCAGATGAAATAAAGCCAATTGAAATAAAAACTCTTCCACATCCAGGTTTTCCAACAGATTTACAAGCACAATTTATGGCACTATTAACTCAAGCTGATGGACAATCCTCTATTATCGAAACTGTTTTTGAAAATAGATTTATGCACGCCGACGAATTAAAGAAAATGGGTGCAAAAATTAAGGTAGTAGATAGAGAAGCTATACTTTTGGGTAAAAGTAAATTATACGGATCCAAGGTTGCCGCAACAGATTTAAGAGCAGGAGCTGCACTTATTCTTGCAGGTCTCGTATCTGAAGGAGAAACAGAAATTTCTGAAATCCATCATATTGACAGAGGATACGAAAAAATTGAAGAAAAATTTAGAAATCTTGGAGCAGATATAAAAAGAGTTTAGAAAACAGAAAGGAAGACGATAATGAAGAAAAAGTTAATAATAGCAATGCTTTTAGTGCTGTCGTTTTTTATGGTAGCTTGTTCCAATAAAAAAGAAGAAGCCCAAGGAGAAGGCAAAGTTTTAAAAGTTGCAGTTTCAGAAGATACTACAACTCTTGAACCTAATGCACTAAATGATGATTATGCAGAAAATATTTTAATCCAAGTTTATGACACTTTGGTTAAGAGAAATTCCAAGGGCGAACTTGTAAATTCCCTTGCAGAAACAATTGAAAACCCAGATCCACAAAGTTTTAAAATTAAAATTAGAGAGGGAGTTAAGTTTTCTGATGGAAGTCCACTTACTGTTGACGATGTAATTTTTACTCTTCAAAGAGCAGCAGCAAGTGAAAAATTTAAATCTTTTTATGGAAAAATAGATCCAAATTCCTACAAGAAAGAAGACGATTTAACTTTTTCCTTTAAATTAACTGAACCCGATGCAGCCTTTTTAAATTCACTATCACATCCAGCAGTGTCAATTTTATCTAAAAAATATGTTGAAGGTGGAGCTGATCTTACTAATGCACCAATGGGAACTGGTCCCTTCGTTTTAGATGAGTGGGTTCAAAATGATCACGCAACTTTTTCTGTAAACGAAAATTATTGGGGCGATAAGCCAAAAATTGCTGGCATTGAAATGAAAGTAATTCCAGAAGCTTCACAAAGAATTATTGAGCTTGAAAGTGGTGGAGTTGACCTTGCCTATAAAGTTGACCCAAGTGAAATTCCTAATATAGAAGAAAATAAGGACCTAAAACTTTTTAGAAAACTAGATAACTCTGTTCACTTCATTGGATTTAATATGGAAAAAGCTCCTTTTGATAAGAAGGAAGCAAGAGAAGCCATGGTAAATGCCATTGACACTAAGACAATTTTTGAAACTGTCTACATGAACAGTGGAAAACTTGCAACAAGCCCAGTAAACCCTAACTTCAAATATTCTATTGCTGATTCATTAAAGCCAAATGCAGTAAATAAAGAAAAGGCAAAGGAACTTTTTGCTGCAGCAGGCATTGGTCAAGGAACAAATCTTTCTATCTACACATCTGATAACCAACAAAGAGTTAATGTTGCAACTATGATGCAAGATCAACTTAAAGATTATGGTATTAGTCTTAATGTAGAAAGATTAGAATGGGGAGCCTTTATGGATGCAATAAAGAGAAAAGAAGACAATATGTTTATCATGAGCTGGAATCCTTCAGTTGTTGATGCACATTATGAACTTTTCCAACCTTTCCATTCATCAAATAAGGGTCAAGGACCAAACTTTATGTTCTTTGGAAATGAAGAACTTGATAATTTAATAAAAGAAGGTATTTCAACTATTGACGAAGCAAAAAGAGCTGACATTTATAAGAGAGCACAAGAGCTAATCAATAGAGAATATCCATGGTTATACATCTGCTATGGCGAGACACTTGTTGCTGGTTCTAATAAAGTAGAAGGCCTTGATCTTCTTCCAAAATATCCACAAGAACTTAAAGATGTAACACTTTTAGAAAAATAATTTTTTTAAAATTCACCAAGGTCTTCTTTGGTGAATTTTGTCTTTTCTACAGAAGAAAGGATTAGATATGACTAAATATATATTAAAGAGACTTTTAATTTTAATACCTACACTTTTAGGTGTAAGTTTTATAGTTTTCTTGCTCCTATACTTGTCGCCAGGAGATGCTGCTCTTGCAGTGGCAGGACCTGATGCAACTAAGGAAGCAGTAGATTCTATTAGAGAAAGTCTTGGACTAAATAAACCCTTTATAGTGCAATATGGAAATTATTTAAAAAATTTAATTTTTCATTTTGATCTTGGCACAAGTTATCATTCAGGAAGACCTGTTACTGATACTCTTATTAGGGTCTTTCCGACAACTTTAAAACTTGCAGGCGGCGCCCTCATCATTGCAATAATAATGGGGATAATTTTTGGAGTTATAGCAGCCTTAAAGAAAAATACTTTTATCGACTCAATAATTACAGCCTTTGGAATGATTGGTCTTGCAATGCCAATTTTTTGGTCAGGACTTTTACTTATAATTGTATTTTCTACAAAGCTAAAAATTCTTCCAGCATCAGGATTTTCATCTTTTAAGCAGATGATACTGCCTTGGTTTGCTTTAGGATTTCAGTCTTCAGCTGTAATTATGAGAATGACAAGATCTGCCATGTTAGATGTCCTTGATAAGGACTACATTAGGACTGCTTATGCCAAGGGACTTTCAAAAACAAAAATTATTTTTGTCCATGCCCTAAAAAATGCAATGATTCCTGTAATAACAACTATTGGACTTCAAGCAGGAGGACTTCTTGGCGGAAGTATTTTAACAGAAACTATTTTTTCTATTCCAGGAATTGGAAGACTCATGGTTGATTCAGTAAAAACTCGTGATTATCCAATAATTCTTGGGGCAATTATGCTTATAGCCATAGTTTATTCTGTAATATCAATTGCAGTAGATATTCTCTATGGATTTATAAATCCAAGGATAAAGTCAGAGTACAAGTAGGTGAATTATGCTAAAAAGATTAAAAACATTTTTTAAATACTACAGCAGAAATAAAATTGCTGTGGCAGCACTTATAATTTTAATTTTAATAATTTTTGCTGCAATTTTTGCCGACCTACTTTCACCCTACGATTACACAGAGCAGTTTCCTAAGGACAACTTTTTAAGACCAAGTAGTGAGCATTTAATGGGAACAGATAATTTTGGACGGGATATTTTTTCAAGAGTTCTTCATGGGGCGCAAGTTTCCCTTAGAATTGGATTTTCATCTGTAATTATTTCAACAGTAATTGGAGTAATCATTGGTGCCTTGGCAGGTTACTATGAGGGAATTTTTGACGCAATAATTATGAGAGTTATGGATACAATTTTATCCATTCCACAACTCGTACTTGCCATTGCCCTTGCAGCAGCACTTGGTGGCGGCATGAGAAATTTGATTTTAGCAGTTTCTCTTTCTTCAATTCCATCTTATGCAAGGATTGTTAGAAGTCAGGTTATGTCTGTGAAAAATTTAGAATATATTGAATCGGCAAGACTTGCTGGAGTAAAGACTTTTAAATTAATTTTTGCAGAAATTCTTCCCAATTGTTTTGCACCCATAATTGTGCAAGCCACAATTGGTGTTGGAACTGCAATTTTATCTGCAGCATCACTTTCCTTTATTGGCATGGGAATTATGCCACCAGAAGCAGAATGGGGACAAATGCTTTCTGAGGGTAGAGCTTATATAAGAAATTATCCACACATAACTTTATTTCCGGGCATAGCAATCGCCCTTACAATTTTAGTGTTAAATATAGTTGGCGATGCCTTTAGAGATGCCTTCGATCCAAAGTTCAGGAGGTAATATGTTATTAGAAATAAAAGACCTTGAAGTTTTTTTTAAAAGCTCCCAAGGTATAGTAAAAGCTGTAAACAAAGTTAATATAAATACTCGTGAAAAAATGACAACTGCCATAGTAGGAGAATCTGGCTCAGGTAAATCTGTAACTTCACTTGCAATTATGGGTCTTATTGACAAATCATCTCTTGAAAAAATTTCTGGAGAAATAAATTTTGAGGGGAAAAATCTTTTAAAGCTTTCGCCAGAAGAATTAAGACACATAAGAGGTAATGAAATCTCTATGATTTTCCAAGAACCCATGACGTCACTAAACCCTGCCCTAAAAATTGGCTACCAAATGTCAGAAGTTTTTAGGACACACTTTGACATGGATAAGAAGACCGCAAAGGAAAAATCTCTTGAAATGATAAAAAAAGTTGAAATAGATAGGGCAGAAGATGTTTACAATTCTTATCCTCATGAACTTTCTGGTGGCATGAGACAGAGAATTATGATTGCTATGGCACTTTCCTCTTCTCCAAAATTATTAATAGCAGACGAACCTACAACAGCACTTGATGTTACTATTCAAAAGGAAGTTTTGGAGCTAATGAAAAAGTTAAAGGAAGACATGAATACTTCTATTATTTTTATTACTCACGACCTTGCTGTAGTTTCAGACATTGCTGATTATGTAAATGTAATATATGCAGGTAAAGTTGTTGAAAGAGCTAAGGCAGAAGATATTTTTAAAAATCCTCTTCATCCCTATACAAGAGGACTTATTAAAGCAATACCTACTGCTCACAAGAAAAAAGATGAGCTCTACACAATTAGAGGTTCTGTGCCAAATCCTATTGATTTACCTGAATCTTGCTATTTCTGTGACAGATGTGACGAGAAGATGAAAATTTGCGAAGAAAAAATTCCTGAAGAAGTTGACATTGATGGTCATTTAGTTAGCTGCTTTTTGTATAGGTGATAAAATGAGCGACAAAATAATTTTAGAAGTTAAAAACTTGAATAAAGAATTTAAAATTAGTGGAGGCAAAACTCTAAAGGCAGTTAATAATATATCCTTTGACCTAAAAACTTCTCATACCCTAGGAGTTGTTGGGGAAAGTGGCTCAGGCAAGTCAACTCTTGCCAGATGCATTATGGGACTTTATCCTGATGCCAGTGGCGAAATAATTTATAAGGAGAAAAATATTTTAAAGGAAAATCAAAGAGAACTAAAGGCATATAGAAAAGATGTGCAGATGATTTTTCAAGATCCCTATTCATCTCTTAATCCAAGGAAAAAGTGTAAAGACATAATTGCCTCAGGCATAAGAAATTTTTTAGGCGAAAAAGACAAGAAAAAGATTTACAAAAAAGTTCTTGAAACCATGGAAATTTGTGGACTGTCAGAATATCACATGGAAAGATATCCTCACGAATTTTCTGGAGGTCAAAGACAGAGAATTTCTATTGCAAGGGCACTTGCAGTTGATCCAAAAATAATTGTTGCAGATGAGCCAACTTCTGCTCTTGATGTTTCCATTCAAGCACAAATAATAAATCTTCTTGAAGATTTGCAAAGAGATTTAGGTCTTTCTATGATTTTTATTTCTCACGATCTTTCTGTTGTAAGACATGTGGCTGAAGAAGTCCTTGTTATGTATCATGGAAAATGTGTGGAGTATAATGAGTCTGAAGAAGTTTTTGAAAATCCAAAAGAAGATTATACAAAAAAGTTATTGTCAGCAGTTCCAGGAAAGACACTTGCAGCAATAGAAGATGTGTAGAATTTTTTTCTCTTGGGTATTATAATTAGATAAAGTAGATAAACTGTAGGCTTCTACAGTTTTTTATTTTGGAGGTGAAAAGATGCCTAGTGAAAAGGAAAGAAAAATTTTTTTTAGCGACTATGAAAATAATATTGACCTTCCCCTTGATATAATTGAGGATATTTATGTCAAAAGAGAAGAGAAAATAGATTTTAAATCAAGTGATGAAGATTCAAGGGAAGAAGAAAACTTTACTCATAAAGATTTAAAGGAGAGTCAAGAAGAAAGCCCAGAAGAAGTTCAAAAGGAAGATAAAGAAGTCAATTCAGAAGAAAATCAAAATGAAGTTCAAGATGACAATCAAGAAGATGAGGATTTATTTGATGAAAATAAATACGATTCAAATTATTTGGAAAGAATTGACGAAGTTGAAGAAATTTTGGAAGAAATTTGTGAATCTATTCCATCCTATGCCTATGAGCATCTTAATGGTGGTATAATTCTTACAGAAGAAAGAAAGTTCCATCAAGAATCTTATGCAGAAGACCTCCTTATAATGGGCGAGTATCAAAGGTCAATTCTTGGCAATATGATAAAAATTTATTACGGGTCCTTTATGGATTTGTATAGATTTTCGCCAAGAGAGAGATTAAAAGAAAAACTAGAAGAAGTTTTACTTCACGAGTTTACTCACCACTTGGAGTTTCTTGCTAATGAGTGGGGACTTGTAATTGAAGACAATAAATTTTTAGAAGAATATAGAAAAGGAAAGCAAAATGAATAAAATTTTAGGGTATTTTTATAGGGCTCTGGGCAAATTTTTTGACCTGGTCTTAACTTTTTTAATTGTAATAGTTAATATTGCTGTGGATTTATTTTCAGCTGTAAGAAGACTTTTCTTATATGTAATTTCCATGGGCGGATGTTTAATAATAATATTACTTTTAAATCCCTTTGCCTGGCAGGGACTTGCAAGAAATAAGTGGCTGTCAACTTTAATAATTTTGGCTATATTTGTGCCCCTACTTGGTAATGTCTCAGAATCTTTTTTGAAATACATACATTATATGGTGACAGAATTTTTCTACGACAGGGCAGATCATTATCTACTTGGAAAAGAAAATGAATTTGAAAGTATTTCTGGCTACGGCAGGGCCTATTGGGAGAAAAAAGAAAGAGAAAGAATTAGACAAGAGGAAGAAAAGAGAAAGAGAAGAGAAGAAGAATTTAGAGAGAGATTTAAAGACTTTGGAGGATTTACTTGGACAACTTTCGATGATTTTTCTCAGTTTGATGAATTTTTTAGACAGCAAGGTTACGGTGGCTTTTACGAAAATCAAGGTTCTTATGGTAATAACTATGGTGGATCTTATGGAAATCAATCACAAGGAGGAAGCTACGGCTTTAAGGACCAATACGAAAGTGCCTGCGACACTCTTGGCGTAAATTATAACGCAGATAAATATGAAGTGAAGCTTGCCTACAGAAAGATGGCGAAAAAATATCACCCTGACTTAAATAAAGAAGAGGGCGCAAAAGAAAAATTCCAAAAAATAAATGCAGCCTACGAATTTTTAAATGACTCAAATATTGAAATGTATAAAAAGATGTCAGGCGCAAATTAAATATTTTAGACAAAAAGAAAGGACCGCGAGGGTCCTTTTTTTAGTGTTTAGATTTTTAAATTTTACAACCATCTAATTTATAAGAAAAATGTTTTAACTAACTTCGAAAAAATTATTTTATAATTTCTTCTGCCATCCTATAAAATTCGTTTACGTCCATATCATCTCCAGCCATTAAGGCATATTGGACTCCCTTGTAGTCAAAGATTAGGTGCTTTGAAGCATCTTCTTCTCTTTTATCTGAACCAATAGCTAAGTTAAAGAAAGGATCATTTTTTGACCTTTCAAGTTCTTCTTTTGTCGCATCTTTTTCATCTGGTAAAACTACACTTTCCAATCTGGAATAATAAACTTTAACGCCCTTAACATCTCTCATTTCATGATAAAATTGTTCATCAACAGTTTTTGCATTGTCGGGATTCTTGTCAATTGAGAGCATTACTATATCGCCATCAGCATTTTTGTAATCTACATCAATTCCCTTTCTCTTATTTAGTTTTTTTCCAGTATCATCAATATCTGCTATATTATCTATTGTGATTCCGTCAAACTTATATTCACCTAAACTTTCTGGTGCTTCTACGTCAAAGCCAGCCTTTTTTTCTGCCTTAGCCAGGTCAGTGTAATTTGTGTAGTTGTAATATGATGTTGAAGATGATATAGTTCCAGTAATTTTTCCTGCTGCAAAAACTCCCACTGAAAGGACAAGAGCAGCAGCTGCAACTAATACAAATCTTTTTTTCATTTTAAATTCTCCTTTTTCTTCTGCGGACTTAATTTCTAAGTCAATTTTATTTTTGAGGTAAATAGAAGGAGCAGAATTTTCTACACTTTTTTCTAATTTATCTTTTATATAGCTATCAAAATTATTAAAATTATTCATAAATACTCTCCTTCTCGCCAAAATCTTGATCGACTTTCATTATTTCTTTCTTTAAATTTTTTCGAGCTCTAAAAAGTCTAGACTTAACTGTGCCCTTAAAGGTCTTTAAAATTTTTGCAATTTCTTCTATGGAGAAGTCGTCGTAATAAAAGAGGACCAGGACTTCTCTTTCTTTGTGATTTAATTTTAAGAGGGCCGATTCAACTTCATTATTTAAAACAAATTCATCTTCTCCACTTGAAATAAGCTTTGAGTCAGCCTTTTCCAAAATAAATTCGTCGGGAAATTCTCTTTTTCTATTTTTATATCTTGTATAGCAAGAGTTTTTTAAAATTGAAAATATCCAAGGTCTTAATTTGTTAAATTCCTTCAAGTTAATTATGTTTTTATAAATTGAAATGAAGCTGTCTTGGAGGACATCTTCTGCATCCTCTTTATTTCCCAAAATGAGTAGGGCAGTTCGGTACAAAATTAAGTAGTATTCTTCGTATAAGAGATCAAAGGAATCTTTGTCGCCTTTTTTTAATTTTTTAAAATTTTCTAAGTTAAATTTTTGCTGATTCATTTTAACCTCCTTTAGATGCATCTACTTATATGACTATTTAGATGGCGAAAAGGTTCATTTTTTTCAAAAAAAATCTCCACCTAAGTGGAGAAATTAATTTAAAGTTTTATCAGAAATCCAGCCCCTCATGTTTTCACCAGAGATAGTGCTTTTTACTTCTACATGGCACCAAATTCTCTCACCCTGCTCAATTTTTGTCTCTAAGACATAAAGTTCAGTTCCCTTTTCCAAAATTTTTATAATTTCAGAATCTACACTTGCTTCCTTTCTTAGGTTTGCCTTTTCTGTAGAAACATTCCTGTAAGTGTGAAGGAGTTCAGAAGATTTTTTTGCAGTTTGAGCTGCATCTGTATAGTCATTTTCTTTTTCAAAATTTTCTTTTTGATTTTTATTTTTGCTTAAATCAATGGCGTTTTTACTTTCCATTTCTTTTTTTAGACTTGTTGCTTTTGCAGATTCAGGCACAACACCAAGATAGGAGTTTAAAACTGAAATAGCTTCAGATACTTTATTTTCTTTATAGGCATTTTTTACCTGAGTCAAAATAATATTGTCTATGGAAAGTAGCTTGTCTTGGGCTGCCTTATAATTTTTCTCATCTTCTTGAATGACTTTTTTGAAATTATAAGCAGAGTCTATATAAATTTCATTTTTATAAAATTCAAGTCCCCTTTGATAAAATTCATCGGATTGAACTAATTTTTTAAGTTTTTCCATTTCATTTGAAATTTCAGGAGTTGTCTTTTCCTTTGTAGCTTCCTTGTATAAATCTAGGGAACGCCTATATTCGCCGCTTAGGGCAAGACCTCTTGCATCTTCAATTTTATTTTCATTTCTCAATACTTTTACAAAATTAATTATAAATATAGAAATTATTGACAGAATAATTATTAAAACTATGGAGAAAAATATTATCCTAGCAGAAAACTTTTTTGGCTTTTTTGTGCTCACTTCATTAGTTCTGTCGCTTTTTAGGCTCTCAGTATTGGGAGCAATCTTTGATAAATTTGTTTGAGTCAAGTGAGTTTCTAGGGTTTTTAAGTTTATGTCTGAAGTTGACCTTGTGTTTTCAAGAACATTTAAAATTTTTGAATTTATTAGTGGTTCTGTCAAATTGTTTAAGACAAAATTTTTATTTCTACCACAAAAATCACATTCACTTTTTTCGTGTTCATTTATAAAACCACAGACACAGCGCCAAAAATCAATTCTATTTTCACCATAGGTTTTTATTCCGTCGCCAAGAGTTTCCTTTATTTGAGCGCGTTTTTTTTCAGGAATTACTGGCAGATTCATCTCATGTTTTTTGTCTGAGCAAGTTATGGTTTTTCCGTCACAAGTGTATTTTGATATATATATGTCTATTGCTCTTGCATCATAAAATCTTTCATCTAATAAAAAAGGCTCCAAGAAATATCTTGTATAGGGCTCAATATTTACAGCTTGTGAAAAATAAAACTCTCTGCCATTAAATAAATAGGACCTTTCAATAGATTTAAATTTCACAGCAAATTCAATATTAGTAACAAAAGAGTCCTGTGCATTTAATATGTCAATAGCTATTGCAAAATCGCCACTAGTAAGTTCTGCATTGGCAATTTGAATTTTTTCCTTTGTATTAAAGCTAAGTTTAGTTGGCAGTGTTCTAAAAAAACTCATAAAGATTCCTTTCTATTTATTACTTAATTATAAGCTACTTGAAAAATTTTTACAATATTACTTCTATTTACTAAATTAGGGCTTTAGCATATAATTTAATTATATGAGAGGAGAAGATGAAATGAGTTTAAAAGAAAAATATATTGACCTTAATCATGAAAAAATTTTTTATCTTGAAAATGAAAATAAATCTGACAAAAATATTCTATTTATCCATGGAAATATGTACTCATCTTCTTGTTTTATTGAAATTATAAAAAAATTGGAGGACTATCACATATTTGCTCCCGACATGAGGGGATATGGAAATAGCTCCTATAATAATAAAATTACTAAAATAGATGATTTTGCAAAGGATCTTAAAGAATTTATCATAAAACTTGATATAAAAAATTTTACCCTAGTTTCTTGGTCCCTTGGCTGTGGTGTAGCCCTTGAACTTGCAAAGGACGAAGAAATTAATAATAGAATAAAAAATCAAATTTTTCTTGCGCCAATTGGATACGAACCCTTTAGGTCTAGTGGCGCAGATATTTTGACAAATAATTTTCACGAGTATTTAAATAATTTTGACTTCATAAATCCTCAGAAAAACTTAGAAATTTTCAAGGGTTTAATGACCTTTAACCTAAATTTAATTGAAGACACTTTTGCCAGCATGGGAATGAGTGGAGAAGAATTAAAAAAAGACAACATAAGAGTTCTTTTTAAAACTTTTATCTATAATATAAAGATGCCAGAAAAGGAAGAATTTGAAAGAAATGTAGATTCTGCAATAAAACAGAGAAATTTAGACGAAGTAGCAGGCATTTTAAGAGATTATAAATATTCTGGAGATAAACTAAAAAAAGGAAGTATAGTTTTACATGGCTATGAAGATAAAATAATATCTTACATGGATGGAAGATTTTTAGCAGAGGAAATAGGTGCAGAATTTAAAAAATTAGACAATTGCGGACATTCTGTAATGACTGACAAAAAAGACCTTGTAATAAAAACTATAAGAAAATTTGTGGAGGAATAAATGAAAGTACTATTAGAAGAAAAAATAGCAAAAAAATATGGCGAAACAATAAAAAAATTAGGCTATCAAGTCATTCAATATGATGAAAAAAATCCAAATGAAAAAGAAGATTATGGTGAAGATATATTAATTGGAGCAATTAATTTAGAAAAAATAAATTACAAAAAGCACAAAAATTTAAAATATATTTTTTTGACATCAGTTGGTATTGATTTTTTAGACTTAGATTATATAAAGGAAAAAGAAATTATTTTATCAAACAATAACGGTGCTTATGATGAGCCAATTGCTGAATGGATTGTATATGGACTTCTTCAAATTGACAAAGAAGATAGAAAAAATATAGAAAATCAAAAGGAAAAAAATTGGCAAAGGAGAAGTTTTTCTCACAACCTATATGGTAAGAAAGCACTTTTTATGGGCACAGGTACAATTGCCATAGCAGGTGCAAAAAGGTTAAAGGGCTTTAGCATGGAACTAAATGGCTTTAACACCAGTGGAAGAAAAGTAGAACCCTTTGACAATGTATATTCAATAGAAGAACTAGATGAAATACTTCCACAAATGGATTACATCATAATGTGTCTTCCAGGAACAGAAAAGACCCATCACATATTAAATAAAGAGCGATTTAAAATTTTAAAAGATAAAGTTGTTATAGTAAATATATCAAGAGGAGCCACAATTGACGAAGAAGCCCTTGTAGAGGCACTTGAAGAAGGAAAAGTAAGAGGAGCAGCACTAGACGTATTTGAAGAAGAACCTCTTAACAAAGATTCTAAACTTTGGGAAATGGAAAATGTCTACATCTATCCACACATATCCTTCACTTGTGAAGATTTGGGCAAAAGACAATTTGAAACAGCCTACCAAAACCTAAAGGCACTAAAAAATGATGGCGACTTCAAAAATATAGTAGACTTCGACAAGGGTTACTAGAATTTAATTCAAATTAAAGTTATGAGAGTTTTTGAGGTGGTTTTATGCTAGATAAATTGTTCGCACATATTGATAGGGACAAGATAGAAAAGAAGCAAAGTCTTTACACTCATCTTTTAAAAACTGGACTTGAGGCAAAGAAGATAGGCGAAAAAGTTGATATGGGAAATATTAGCTTTCTAACAGGATTTCTCCACGACATAGGCAAGGCCAGCCTTGATTTCCAAGATAAAATCACAAAAAATTCAAACAAAAAAGTAGACCACTCAAGCCTTGGTGGTCTATTTGTCGTGAAAATTTACAAGTCAGTTTTTGATGAAATTTTGGATAGTAAAGACCATTCTATCTTGGACTTAAAAAGTGTTTTGGAAAAAGATAAATTGACAGTCTTGGACTTAAGTGATTATATAAATATTTTGGTTTACACTATTATGTCTCATCATGGACAATACGACATGGTGAGGAAGAATGAAGACATGGCCTATGTCTTGACGAGTCTTGATAGGATAAAGAAAATTGAAAAGTCCCCTTATAGGTTTGGCGAAAGTTTGCAAGAAAGCCTTGATATTGATGACTTCTATAAAGAGGTTGAAAAATTTTATGAATCAAAAGGAATTTATATAAAAGATATATTTTGCCAGGGATTTTTAGAGTATCTTGAAATAATAAAAAAATTAAAGAATTCTGCTAAAGAATACTCAAAAAATAAAGAGTATGAGGCTCTGTGCTTTTACAAGTCGCTTCTTATTAGGCTCTTGGTTTCTATTTTAAAATCTGCAGACATTAAGGACACAATAAATGCTTATGAGAATATAATTGTTGACGAAGACCTGGAAAACTTAAGGCAAGTAGAAAAAAGATTTGAAGAAAACATTAATAAGAAATACGCATCTTTTGGAGAGCCTGAAGGCAAGTTAAATGTTTTGAGGAGTGAAATCTCTGAAGATATTCTAAAAAGATCTAAGGAAGATGGACTAGGAATTTATAAACTAGACCTGCCTACAGGTGCAGGTAAGACTCTCTTGTCCCTTCGCTATGGAATAAATCAAATGAACTATCAAGACAAGGATAGGTTCTTTTACGTTACATCTTTCCTTTCAGTCCTTGAACAAAATGCCTCTGAGATGAGGGAAATTTTAAACAATGATAACTTTGTCTTGGAACACCACTCTAATGTTGTTGACGATAAAGATGAAATTGAAAATGATGACAGAGACGATGAACTAGATGTAGTGAAGAAGAAGTTTCTTCTCGATGATTGGACTTCGCCTGTTATTTTGACAACCATGGTCCAATTTTACAATTCTTTATTCAAGGGAAAGTCAGCTAATATAACGAGGTTTAAGTCTCTTATCAATTCTGTAATTATTTTGGACGAGTGGCAATCTATACCAACAGAATTTTTGTATATTACCAATCTATCTCTTAATTTTATGAAGCTGGTTATGAAGACTACTATTGTTTTGTCAACTGCAACTCAACCAACAAATGCTTCAGATACGCTTAAACACAAACTTTTTTACGGAAATTTAAAGGGAGAGAAGGCAGATATTATTGAGTATAAAAATTATGATTTTTCAGCCTTTGAAAGGGCAAAATTAAAAATTTATGGCGACATAAGAAAAATGTATGGAATAGAGGACATAAAAGACCTTGTATTAGAAAATTCTGACAAATCAAATTTAATAATTTTAAACACAAAGTCTGTTGTAAAAAAATTATACGATCTATTAGAAGAAGATTATTATGAAGGAGACCTATATTACTTAACAACAAACTTGACTGCTAGTGACAGGCTTAAAAAAATTGGCGAGATTAAAAAAAGATTAAAAGATGGAGATAAAATTTGCCTTGTCTCAACTCAGCTTATTGAAGCAGGAGTCGATTTGGATTTTGATATGGTTATAAGGTCTCTTTCAGGAATGGATTCTATTATTCAAGCCATGGGAAGATGTAATAGAGAAGGAAAAAAGAAAGAGGCATATACATATCTAGTTAAATTAGACAATACTGAAGAAAAAACTTCTCTATTAAAGGGCGTTGATAAAAGAAAGAGTGCATGTCAATCTGCCTTTGAAAGTAATAAAGATGATTTTGATATTAAAGACTTAACTAAAGAGTATTTTGAAAAATTATATGCAAATTTAGAAGAGGATAAATTTTCTCCAGTTTTAGAATTGCTGGCTGAAAACAAAGATAAATGTGATGCTTTGCAAAAAACTAAAGAATTTGTAATGCTTAAAGGATATTTAATTTCAACAGAATTAGGAATGCCAATAGATTTGGTCCAATCTTTTAAAGAGGCTTACAAAAATTTCGAGTTAATAGAAGAAAACCAAAAGACAGCTGTTGTAAATTATGCTGAAAGTAAGGAAGACATTGAAAGAATTTGGAAATTAGAGCAGGAATTTTTAACGAATTATAATCCAAAGTATTTGAGAGAAATAAAAAATATTTTAAAAAAATTAAACAGACACACTGTATCAGTGCGAGAAAAAGATTTAGTTTATTGCGACAAGATACTTGATGGAAAAACTTATATTTTACCTCAAGAGTATTACGATGAGAAATTTGGAGTAAACTTTGAGAATCCTAGCGGATTTTTTATGTAGAAAAGAAAAAGACCCTTGTTAATAATTGGGTCTTTGTTGAATATAAACATTTTTCAATCCACAGCCAACGGCTGACAAATTAATTATAACAGAAAAAGAAAACTAATAACATAAAAATTTACAATTGACAAATTATTAGTTTAATATTAACATAAATAAAAAGAGGTGATTTCGTTTTCGCAAACCATTTTTCAATCAAAATTTAAATAAGAGGAGGTGAAAATATTGAATCAATCAAAATATTTTTACGCAAAAATTTATGGATCTAAAGCATTGTTCACAGCTCCTGAAAGTAAGAGCGGGGGAGAAAAGATATCTTATTCGGCGCCTACTAGAGAAGCCTTGAAGGGCATAATCGACGCAAATTATTTTAAACCCACAATTACCAATGTAATTGACGAAGTTAGAGTAATGAATAAAATTGAATCCTACACACAGGGCATGAGACTGCTATTAAAGGATTATAAGTCCGATTTGTCGGCATATACTTATTTAATAAATCCATGTTACTATGTTAAGTTTCACTTTGAGTGGAATGAGGGTAGAGAAGATTTAAAAAATGATAGGAATTTTAACAAACACGAAGCAATAACAGAGAGATCTCTTAAACGAGGTGGAAGAAGACCAATCTTTTTAGGCGTATCTGAGTGTCAAGGCTACATTGAATATTTATCTGAAGAAGAATACGAAAGTGACAAGGGCTACTATGATGAAACTGACTTAGGTCTTGGACTAATGTTTGTTGGCTTCATTTATCCAGAAAAATCTGGAGAAACTTTAAAATCAGCTTATGGACCAATCAATATGAAAAAAGGCAGAATAGTTTTTAAAAAACCTGAAGAGTGCCAAATAATAAATGAAGTTTCAAATTATTCTTTCAAAGAAGCTAAAGTTACGAGAACAGTGGACCAAGAATTAGAAGATTATTAAATGGAGGTGATATATTGAGTTTTTTAACAGCCTTATTAAATTCTTATAACTATGGACTTGAAAATAATTTAGTTGGAAACCTAGATGATAAATCGAGTTTAATTCTCCCGATTTACCACAATTCTATGAAGTCCAATGGCAAAAACATTGTAGAAATTAAAATTAATAAAAAAAGTGAATTAGTTGATGCAAGATTTTTAGAAGATGGCGATATTGTAATTTTTCCTGTAACAGAAGATTCTGTTGCAAGATCTAGTGGAATTGCACCCCATCCTCTCTTTGACAACTTCGATTATGTAATGCAAGAAGGCACAAACAAATCTGAAGCCTACATTTGTCAGCAGGAGGCTTGGTTAAATTATGATGAAGATGATTTTGTAAAAATAATCCACGACTACATCATTAAAGAAAAGGTTTTCGAAGATATACTTTCTAAATTATTTAAAGAATATAAAATTCTAAAAGATAAAAATGTTGAATACAATGATAATTCAGAAAAGAAAGCCAAGAAAGTTGCCATAGATTTTTCAAAGGTATTTTTAACATTTGCAGTTGAAAATTATGAGGGAAAGAAAGATTTAAGTCTTTCTGAAAATAAAAATTTGCAAGAAAAATTTATTAAATACACTAAGGACATTTTTGCCAGAGACAAAGACACGGAAGAAATTATCTGCAACATCAGTGGAGAAAAAGATTTTCTTTGTCTTAAGCACAAACCTTTAATAGGTTCTGCCAGACTTATTTCTCAGATCACAGCTAATAATGAAAATTTTTTGGGAAGATTTGATAAGCCAGATGAAACTATTAAAATTGGAAAGGAATCTAGCCAAAAAATAATTCAAATGGCAAAGTCTTTACTTGATGGGGATAACACATCTAGGTGGCTTGGAGAATTTACCTATGCATTAAGTTGGTTTTCCGATGATATTCAAAATAAAACTGACTTAGATCCAACAAAGAAAATTGAAATTGTTTATTTGGGACCACTTTTTGATTTAGCAGGAGAAGACTTGCCTCAAGGAAATAGAAATGAAGGCGGAAAAATATCTGACGAAACATCAGAAAGTATAGTAAAGTCCTTTACTAGTGGCAAAGTATTATTTTCCAATGAGTCAAAATATTATATGGCAATAATTGATAAAGTCAGCAATGGAAGAGTAGCTGTAAAATATTTCAGGGAGATGGAAAGCTCAAGACTAAAAGAAAATTTAGTTACTTGGCAAAATAAATATCATTGGTATAAATTTTCCAAAGAAAAAGAAAAGACTAATTATACACCAAGCCCCTTAATGCTTATACAGACAGCTTATGGAGTAGAAAGAGAAAAGGGACTTGAGGTAGCAAAGAAGAAATTTGTAACAGATCAATACAAAAATATTTTAGCTTCAATTATTGAAGGCAGAGATATGCCCAAAAATATTATTCAAGCTTTAGAAATAAATATTAGAAATAGATTAAACTACGACAAGTTTTGGTTACAAGTAAAGTTGTGCGCCTTGTCAGTTCTAAGAGAAAAGGAGGGAATAAAAAACAATATGTTAGATAGAAATGATATTGATAGATCTTACTTGTTTGGAAGACTATTGGCTTTATATGAAAGATTAGAAAAAATAACTTACGACATGGATAACGAAAGAGTTACAAATGCAGAAAAATTATGGACTAGCTATGTTAACAAGCCTGTAACTATGAATTTAAGACTTAGAAATTTACTAAGACCTTATGAAGAAAAATTGTTGCACAATGAATCTAAGAGAGGAATTTATTTTAAAATAAAAAAAGACATAGGGGAAGTTACAAATTTAATTAGCGAAAATTACGATTATAAATCAAAGGAAACTAATAGACCTCTAAGTTCAGGCTTTATATTTGGCTATGAGGCTCAAATGGCAGATTTATTCACAAAAAAAGAAGATAAAATAAATTTAGAAAGTGAGGAAAATAATGATTAACAATAAGGTAGATTTTATTTTTACAATTGAAGTTTCTGGAGCTAATCCAAATGGAGATCCACTAACTGGAAATATGCCAAGAGTAGATAACAGAGGCTTTGGAGAAATAAGTGATGTTTGTCTTAAAAGAAAAATAAGAAATAGGATGCAAGACATGGGTCATGATATTTTCGTAAAATCTTTAGATAGAAGTGACGATGGCTTCAGGTCTCTTAAAAAAAGATTTGAAGATGTCTTTAATAAAGAATCAGACGAAGAAGTGGAAAAAATAGCCAACGAAAAATGGCTTGATATAAGAGCCTTTGGTCAAGTCTTCACTTATCAAAAAAGGTCTCTGGGAATTAGGGGACCAGTAAGTATTTCCATTGCTAAGTCTCTTGAGCCAATAGAAACGACTACAATGCAAATAACTAAATCTATAAGTGGTATGGAGCCTGGTGCTGGAAAATCTAGAAGTGCAGACACAATGGGAACTAAGCACTTTGTGGATCACGGAGTTTATGTAGTTAATGGAAGCATTAATTCATACTTTGCAGAAAAAACTGGCTTCGATGAAAAAGATATAGAAACTATAAAAGAATGTATAAAAACTTTATTTATAAATGATATTTCATCAGCTAGACCAGACGGTTCCATGGAAGTCAAAGATATTTTCTGGTTTAATCACTCATCAAAAGTTGGAGATGTTTCCAGCGGAAAAATAAAAGATTTGTTGCAATATGACATACCTAATGCTGAAGATTTAAAAATAAAATATGAAGACTATAATATTAGATTGGATCAAGAAAAGTTAAAAGAATATGAAGAAAAAGGGATAAAAGTAGAACATATTAAAGGACTTTAAAAATGTATGCTGAAGATGACTATTTGATGTTAAATGGAATCCAACACTTTTTGTTTTGCAAGAGACAGTGGGCATTAATTCACATCGAAAATATATGGTATGACAATTCATTTACAGCAGAAGGTCAAGTAATTCATACAAAAGTAGATAAACCCTTTATAAAAGAAAAGAGAAAAGACTTAATAATATCTAGGGCAATGTCAGTGAGCTCTAAAAGTTTGGGACTCTCTGGCAGACTCGATGCAATCGAATTTCACAAATCAAATGAGGGAATTGAATTAAAAAATAGAAAAGGAAAGTGGCAACCGGTAATCGTAGAATATAAGAGGGGCAAAAAGAAAAAATATAATTATGACAATGCCCAGTTAATGGCTCAGGCAATTTGCGTAGAAGAAAACTTCAATATAAAACTAGATTATGGATACATTTATTATAACGAAACAGATACTCGTGAAAAGGTTGAGTTTACAAATGAATTAAGAGAACTAACAATAAATGCAGCAAAAGAGATGCACGACTACTATAAAGAAAAAATAGTCCCTAGAGCAGAAAATTATAAGAACTGCAAAATGTGTTCTCTTTATAATGAGTGTAGCCCTAGGATAACGAAAAAAATTAAAAATGTTGATAACTATATTTATGGGGCAGAATTATGAAAAAGCTACTTAATACATTATATGTTACAAATCCAGATTATTATCTTAGAAAAGAAGGAAGAAATATTTCAATAACCCTTGATTCAAAAACAGTGGCAAGATATCCAATTCACATATTAAAACAGATAGTTTGCTTTAATTATATGGGAATGAGTCCAGATCTTATGAAGATGTGTATGGAAGAAAATGTAGCAATAACTTTCTTCACACCATATGGGAAATACTGTGGTAGAGTTATTGGCTCGTCCTTTGGAAATATTTATACGAGAAAGAAACAATATAAAATGCAAGAGTCAGAAGAGTCCTTGGACTTTGTAAAAAATATAATTTATGCCAAAGCCTACAATTCCAGAAAAATTCTTATAAGAGGCAAGTTAGACAATAAAGAAAAAGTTGATGTCAAAAAATTGGAAGAAGCTATAAACTCAATAAAAATATTAATGCTAGAAATCAAAAAATGCCAAAATAAAGACAGTGTTAGAGGCATAGAGGGAATAATAGCTAGGGAATATTTTTCAGTTTTAGACGAATTAATAATAAAGCAAAGAGAAGACTTCTTCTTTATAGAAAGAAGCAAAAGACCTCCAATGGACAGGTTCAACGCCCTAATATCCTTTCTATATTCACTACTTACAAATAATATTGCCGCAGCCCTTGAAGGTGTAGGGATAGATTCCTATGCAGGGTTCTTTCATACGGATAGACCGGGAAGAGTTAGCATGGCACTTGACTTAATAGAAGAGATGCGAGCCTTTCTAGTTGATAAATTTACACTATCAATGATAAACTTAAATAGAATAAACAAGAATCATTTTGAGGTAAAAGAAAATGGCGTCACACTTTTAAACGATAATGGCAGACAAATAGTTCTAGAAAATTGGAACAAAAGAGAGCAAGAAGAAATATATCATCCCTTTATAGAAGAAAATATAAAAATAGGGCTACTTCCCCATGTTCAAGCCATGTTATTAAATTCGTATCTTAGAGGAGACATAGAATCCTATCCACCCTTTATGATGGGAGGCTAAAATGCAAGTACTAATAACCTATGATGTAGAAACAGTGTCAAGTGATGGCAAAAGACGATTAAGGCAGGTTGCAAAAGTTTGTTTAGATTACGGACAAAGAGTTCAAAATTCTGTTTTCGAACTAAATATTTATCCTGCAGATTTAGTTCTTATTAAAAACAAATTAGAAAAAATTATTGATCCAAAAAAAGACTCAATAAGAATTTACAATTTAGGAAAAAATTGGGAGAATAGAGTCGAAACTCTTGGTAGAGATAATTCCTATAACCCAGAAAAAGATTTATTAATCTTATAAAATTATGAGACTTGAAGCTGGACATAAAAGTTTTGGGACTAGCTCATAAAAACTAATAAAAAAAGAGACAAAACTCTTTCAAAAATGATTAGCTGTATTTATTAGTAGTAGAAAAAGGCTAAAAAATACAGTCGCACCCTTCGCGGGTGCGTGGATTGAAATGTCACTTTTTGTCCTCCTGATAAATTTACACCTTGTCGCACCCTTCGCGGGTGCGTGGATTGAAATATATCCGATTTTTGCCAACCAATCTATGAGCAATGTCGCACCCTTCGCGGGTGCGTGGATTGAAATGACCTAGACACTTTTATCAACATGGACGAGTTTGCGTCGCACCCTTCGCGGGTGCGTGGATTGAAATTTTAAGATACTTTGAAATGTCCTCATTGGTTATCAAGTCGCACCCTTCGCGGGTGCGTGGATTGAAATATTCGTTGCGTTGCCTTTGGCCAAACAGCTGAACTTGTCGCACCCTTCGCGGGTGCGTGGATTGAAATTTTGCATAATCTTTTGCCAATGCAATCAATCCTTAGTCGCACCCTTCGCGGGTGCGTGGATTGAAATTAAAGGATAGGCTGAAGTCATGAGCGAGGTATTAGTCGCACCCTTCGCGGGTGCGTGGATTGAAATTTGTAGGTCCTTAAGTCCCTCACTTAGTCCCTTGCGTCGCACCCTTCGCGGGTGCGTGGATTGAAATATAATCTTGCATCTACTGGTCAAATCGAACACAATGTCGCACCCTTCGCGGGTGCGTGGATTGAAATTGGTCTCTATAAAGTCATATAACTCTGTAGCTTTGTCGCACCCTTCGCGGGTGCGTGGATTGAAATGTTGATATTGCACACCATGAAGATAATTGGGCATAGTCGCACCCTTCGCGGGTGCGTGGATTGAAATAATTTGACGCTGATGGCAAGGAGAGCACTAGGCATAGTCGCACCCTTCGCGGGTGCGTGGATTGAAATGCCCTTAAAGCCAAGGCCTTTGCAGAGGAACACCCGTCGCACCCTTCGCGGGTGCGTGGATTGAAATGTGAGTTCTGGGTCGTCAAAAATTAATTTTTTGTGTCGCACCCTTCGCGGGTGCGTGGATTGAAATCCTCTCCTGCTGCAAAAACAGAGGAATTAAGTAAAGTCGCACCCTTCGCGGGTGCGTGGATTGAAATTTGATTGGGCAAAGGATAAAAATTTACTCCACGAGTCGCACCCTTCGCGGGTGCGTGGATTGAAATTTGTTTTCCTATTCTCATACTTCCTCCACTGCAGGTCGCACCCTTCGCGGGTGCGTGGATTGAAATGCACCTAGTGCGATTAATTAAATTATAGCATGACAGTCGCACCCTTCGCGGGTGCGTGGATTGAAATGTCTATAATCAATAAGAGATATCTCTTCTAAGTCTGTCGCACCCTTCGCGGGTGCGTGGATTGAAATATTTAGTCATCCTTTCTTTCTAACTTGTTAAGTTTGTCGCACCCTTCGCGGGTGCGTGGATTGAAATAAATTTTTATAAAAGTTGGTTGTCATAAACTCTCAAGTCGCACCCTTCGCGGGTGCGTGGATTGAAATACCTTAGTCAACCTAAACCCATGTCAAGAAATAAGGTCGCACCCTTCGCGGGTGCGTGGATTGAAATCTTGTCTGGCTCCCACTTGATAGAGAAAGGATAAGTCGCACCCTTCGCGGGTGCGTGGATTGAAATAACGATAAAGAAAGAGTTGAAAAAATTATAGCAGGTCGCACCCTTCGCGGGTGCGTGGATTGAAATCGAGTAAAAAATATGATTTTTTGGAGTCTAGCGACGGTCGCACCCTTCGCGGGTGCGTGGATTGAAATGACACTAGGCATATAATATAATCAGAAAGTAAGAAGTCGCACCCTTCGCGGGTGCGTGGATTGAAATTCCGTCTGCTGCTTCGTAGGGTCTATCGTAGCAACCGTCGCACCCTTCGCGGGTGCGTGGATTGAAATCTAGATAAGAATAGACTAAGCGATAGGGTATTTAGGTCGCACCCTTCGCGGGTGCGTGGATTGAAATTTGTTATTTGCCCTCATTTCACCATAAAAAATGGCGTCGCACCCTTCGCGGGTGCGTGGATTGAAATATCATTGAACATAGTAATCATCATTACTAATCTTGTCGCACCCTTCGTGGGTGCGTGGATTGAAATGGTATGTCGTCATCAAAAACACTTAATAGAGTCCCCGTCGCACCCTTCGTGGGTGCGTGGATTGAAATGTCCATGAAAGACAAAGGGTATTATTTAAAATTTTGTCGCACCCTTCGTGGGTGCGTGGATTGAAATTAGCTTGTCAAGGTAATCAAAACCTGATTGATTTGTCGCACCCTTCGTGGGTGCGTGGATTGAAATATATCGACGGAAGAGACGATGCGGCAGAAGTTATAGTCGCACCCTTCGTGGGTGCGTGGATTGAAATTTTATCATACTAAAGTGTTGATTTCCTGGGTCTCTGTCGCACCCTTCGTGGGTGCGTGGATTGAAATTTGCCTTGGTATGACAAGATAAATCCAACTTTTATGTCGCACCCTTCGTGGGTGCGTGGATTGAAATTCTTCTAAATACAACCTATTATAATAATCAACAAAGTCGCACCCTTCGTGGGTGCGTGGATTGAAATAATGTTGGATAAAGTTGATTCTAACTCTATATTCGTCGCACCCTTCGTGGGTGCGTGGATTGAAATAAGTTTGGAGATTTTAATTCAAAAGATTTGGTATGTCGCACCCTTCGTGGGTGCGTGGATTGAAATGGAATGGATATGGATGAGTTAAAGGCCTTGGGGGACGTCGCACCCTTCGTGGGTGCGTGGATTGAAATCCATCTAGTGGGAATGTCAAAAAACTTTATGTGGGTCGCACCCTTCGTGGGTGCGTGGATTGAAATATAATAATCAGCAACAATTTTAGGTAATCTAATAGGTCGCACCCTTCGTGGGTGCGTGGATTGAAATGCTCTTAGTATATCACAAGGAATTAGAAAAATGAAGTCGCACCCTTCGTGGGTGCGTGGATTGAAATAATCTTTAACTTAGTTATTTCTTTTGCAAGTGCATCGTCGCACCCTTCGTGGGTGCGTGGATTGAAATATATGGGATACCACACTCAATTAGGAGTGTAGTATGTCGCACCCTTCGTGGGTGCGTGGATTGAAATTTCCTTGGCATTGGATATGTTGTCTACTCCCATTATTGTCGCACCCTTCGTGGGTGCGTGGATTGAAATGTCTTGTATATCTCTTATCATATTTCCACCCCTTAGTCGCACCCTTCGTGGGTGCGTGGATTGAAATATGTGGGCGTGTTGCCCATACTTGCCGTTAACTCGTCGCACCCTTCGTGGGTGCGTGGATTGAAATTGTGAGTAGCCTGGTGCTAGGATAAGACCTGGTACAGTCGCACCCTTCGTGGGTGCGTGGATTGAAATGAATCTGAAAATTCCTACAAGTTTTTAATAGACCAGTCGCACCCTTCGTGGGTGCGTGGATTGAAATTTCCATGACTGGCTTTAATTCCTCAACTGCCTCAAGTCGCACCCTTCGTGGGTGCGTGGATTGAAATTTGTAGACTTTGAAACAATCAATGAAGCTTTAGGGTCGCACCCTTCGTGGGTGCGTGGATTGAAATTTCGGGGAGTCCAATCGCCTCTCCAGTAGCTGCAAGTCGCACCCTTCGTGGGTGCGTGGATTGAAATCTCCTATCATCATCATTAAATCAGCCATTGCATGTCGCACCCTTCGTGGGTGCGTGGATTGAAATACATCAAAAAACTTGCAGATCTAATCGGTCTAAGCTAGTCGCACCCTTCGTGGGTGCGTGGATTGAAATAAATTCTTCATCTCCGTCTAAGCGTTTAAAGTCAGTCGCACCCTTCGTGGGTGCGTGGATTGAAATCTTTGTGCTAACACTTAGCATTGTAAAGTTGATGAGTCGCACCCTTCGTGGGTGCGTGGATTGAAATACTGTCTGTCTCGTCTGCAAAAGGCACTGCTAAGTAGTGTCGCACCCTTCGTGGGTGCGTGGATTGAAATATGATGAACTAATTAAAGAGATAAGGGGTATCCGTCGCACCCTTCGTGGGTGCGTGGATTGAAATTGTCATATTATCACTCCTTAACTATAAGCAAGTAGTCGCACCCTTCGTGGGTGCGTGGATTGAAATAATTTCCCTAAGAAAAAATGCCCTGGTGATCACTGTCGCACCCTTCGTGGGTGCGTGGATTGAAATGATGATGTTATAAATAATAAATTTACAATCGACGGGTCGCACCCTTCGTGGGTGCGTGGATTGAAATTTTATTTTAGCTTATATCGTGTTAAACAAGTTCAAGTCGCACCCTTCGTGGGTGCGTGGATTGAAATTGCCATTCTCTAGCATTCCAAAGCACCTGACACGTCGCACCCTTCGTGGGTGCGTGGATTGAAATTTGTCATAAACATGTTTGTGTTTGTCGACAGCGTCCGTCGCACCCTTCGTGGGTGCGTGGATTGAAATTCTATAAAGATGCAAGAGTTGACATGAAAATTCTTGTCGCACCCTTCGTGGGTGCGTGGATTGAAATCTCTAGTGTGTGCATAATATTTAAAACTTTCATCAGTCGCACCCTTCGCGGGTGCGTGGATTGAAATACGAAAATATAGGATTGCTAAGGGAAAGATCAAGAGGTCGCACCCTTCGCGGGTGCGTGGATTGAAATAATCCTAATGGTGGAACTGGAGATATGAAGTCCGTTGTCGCACCCTTCGCGGGTGCGTGGATTGAAATTGAAAGTCCTGAAAAGTTAGCCATGAATATCCTTAAGTCGCACCCTTCGTGGGTGCGTGGATTGAAATACCAAAGTGAGAGTATGTATTCTCTCGGGAGATGCAGTCGCACCCTTCGTGGGTGCGTGGATTGAAATATTATGCCCCAAGTGTCGAACGATGTCAACAATAAGTCGCACCCTTCGTGGGTGCGTGGATTGAAATATAAGTTCTAATAGTTATAATTCCACTGCCACCCGTCGCACCCTTCGTGGGTGCGTGGATTGAAATGCGAATAAATGTCTTATAGTGTGAGGGCAAACTTGTTGCACTTTAATAAATTTTATTTGCAATATTTTGTGATATTGTCTAGGAGTAATTTGAAATCATGGAAAATATTAAGGATTTAGAAAATAAATAGTTAGAGAAATTTGGAGATTTGTTTCCCAATATTGGAATTTCCAAAGAATACGAAAAGAGATTATATTAGAGTGTTTAGCTCTAAATAAAGATGCTTATGAACTAGGTTTTTTTAATTTAGACGATTGCTATTAAAGGCAAAAATTAAATAAAAATTTTTCAAACTGTTTTAATTAATAGTTTTTACATAAGCAAATAATTGAGATTTTTATAATATATTTTAAGCTATTTTTCACTTATATAGAATTAATGTTTTTACCCCATAAAATCAAGGTTCAAGGCTTAAATTGATTTTATAGGTGACTTCAGTTATAATTATTTTAATAATAATAGAAATTATCGAAATATTGACAGATTCTGCCAAGACCTTATCCCTATGGATTGGGTTTTTTTATGGAGGTTTTATGAGTAATAAGAAATTTTATGTTACGACGCCAATTTATTATCCAAGTGATAATCTTCACATTGGTCATACTTACTGCACTGTTGCAGTTGATTGCGTCAAGAGATTTAAGAAAATTAAGGGTTATGATGTTTTCTTTACTACTGGTACTGATGAACATGGTCAAAAAATAGAAGAAAAAGCTAAGGAATTTGGCATGGAACCAAAGGAATATGTTGATGGCATTGTAAAAAACATAAAAAAACTTTGGAAAATGATGGATATTGACTATGATTATTTTGTAAGGTCTACTGATAAGGATCACGAAGAGGATGTCAAAAATATTTTCCAAGAGCTTTATGACAAGGGCGACATTTATAAGGGAGAATATGAAGGCTATTATTGTACTCCTTGTGAATCTTTTTGGACTGAGGCACAAGTTGGTGAAGATCATATTTGTCCTGACTGTGGCAGACCTACTGAACTTACTCATGAGGAATCTTATTTCTTTAGACTTTCAAAATACAAGGATAGACTTTTAAAATATTATGAAGAGCATCCAGATTTTATTGAACCTGCTTTTAGAAAAAATGAAATGATTAAAAACTTCTTTGAAGGCAAAGATGGTCTTGAAGATCTTTCTGTTTCTAGATCTACTTTTAATTGGGGTGTTGATGTTCCCTTTGATAAAAAGCATGTTGTTTATGTTTGGATTGATGCTCTTGCTTGTTATTTAACTGCTATTGGTTATGGCACTGACAAGGAAAAATTCAATTCTTATTGGCCAGCTGGTGTTCATTTTGTTGGCAAGGAAATTATGAGATTTCACGTAATTATCTGGCCTGCTCTTTTAATGGCACTTGATTTACCGCTTCCTGACAAGGTTTTTGGTCATGGCTGGATTTTATTTGACAATGACAAGATGAGTAAGTCTAAGGGAAATGTTATTTATCCTGAACCAATTATTAATCTTTATGGCGTTGATGCTCTTAAATATTTCTTGTTAAGGGAATTTTCTTTTGGCTCTGATGGGTCTTTTAATATTGAAAAATTCATGCAAAGACTTAATTCTGATCTTGCTAACGACCTTGGAAATCTTCTTTCAAGAACTGTTTCTATGATTTCTAAATATAATGATGGAGTAATTGAAGACAAAGGTGTAAGAGAAGATGTAGATGATGATCTTGAAAATCTTGCTGTTTCTGTAATTGATGAAGTTGAAAGTGCAATGGAACACTATCAATTTTCTGTAGCTCTTGAAGCTATATGGAAACTAATTAGAAGATCTAACAAATATGTTGATGAAACTGAACCTTGGAAGCTGGCTAAAGATGAAGCTAAATTAGATAGACTTAATACTGTTTTATATAATTTGGCAGAAAGTTTAAGAATTGTTTCTGTTTTAATTTATCCTTTTATTAAGGACACTTCTTTAAAAATAAGAGAACAACTTGGTCTTTCTAATGAAGTTAATTGGGAAGATGCCAGGGTATTTGGCTTAATAGAAGATGGCACTAAGGTAAATAAGGGCGAAGTTATTTTCCCAAGACTTGACATTGAAGCTGAAATTGAAAGATTTAATGAAGAAAACATCGCTCTTTTGAAGTCAAGAACTATGGCTGATGTTAAAGATGAAGTGGAAGAAGATATAAAAAATGAAGTTAATATAGAAGACTTTGAGAAACTTGATATTAGAGTTGCTGAAATTGTTGATGTAGAAGATCATCCTAAGGCTGATAAGCTCTACGTTCTTAAATTAAAAATTGGGGATATAGATAGACAAATTGTTTCTGGCATCAAGGAAAATTACAAAAAAGAAAATTTAGTTGGCAAAAAAATTCTTATGATTTTAAATCTAAAGCCAATTAAATTAAGAGGCGTTGAGTCTAATGGAATGCTTCTTGCTGCAGCAGATGATGATGGAAATTTAACTCTTGCATCAACTTTATCTGATATTAAATCTGGAGCAAAAATTAGTTAGGAGATACTATGATAGATTCACATGTGCACTTAGATGATGAAGCTTTCGAGGAAGATTGTGAAGAAGTAATCAAAAGTTTAAGTGAAAATGGAATAGAACTTGTTATAAATAATTCTTCTGACCTTCCTTCATCAGAGAGGTCAGTAAAGCTTGCAAATAAATACGAAAATATTTATGCGGCTATTGGAGTACATCCTCATGAGGCAAGCTTTTATAATGATGAAGTGGAAAAGAGACTTATAGAACTTTCTAAGAATAAGAAAGTTGTGGCTATTGGTGAAATTGGACTAGATTATTATTATGACAACTCACCAAGAGATGTGCAAAAGGAAGTTTTTAAAAGACAAATTGAACTTGCAGCTAAATTAAAGAAAAATATTGTAATTCACTCTCGTGATGCAGCAAAAGACACCTTTGATATTTTAAAGGAAGCTCACGAAAAATATGATTTTACAGCTTTAATTCACTGTTTTTCACAATCTGTTGACATGATGAGAGAATATTTAAAGATGGGAGACTACATTGCCCTTGGTGGAGCTGTTACTTTTAAAAATGCAAAGACTCCAAAGGAAGTTGCAAAAGTAGTTGATCTTGATAGACTTCTTCTTGAAACAGATTGCCCTTATATGACACCTGTTCCTTATAGAGGCAAGAGAAATGAGCCAAAATTTGTGAAGTTTTCTTGCCAATATATTGCTGATCTTAGACAAATGGATGCAGGAGAGCTTGAAAAAATTACAGCAATAAATACAAAGAGGTTTTTTGGAATATGAAAATGACAATTAAAGAAGTAATTGTCGCAGAAGGTCGTGACGATGAGATTGCCATTAAGAAGGCAGTTGATGCAGAAATTATTACCACTCACGGCTTTGCCTTTGGAAAAAAATTAATAAATCTTTTAAAAGAAATGGATAAGAAAAAGGGAATTATAATTTTCACAGATTCAGACTACATGGGTTCTCAAATAAGAAAGAGAATAGCAGATGAAATTCCAAATGCAAAACACGCCTATCTTTCACAAGATGTTTCCACAAAACATGGCGACATTGGAGTTGAAAATGCAAACCCCGAAGAAATTTTAAAGGCTTTAAAGGCAGCACGAGCTACAAAAATAGATGCAAAAATAGAATACACAATGAGTGATTTAATTGAAAATAGACTTATAAATTCTGATGATGCAAGTATGAGACGCGAAAAACTTTCTGAAATCCTAAAAATAGGATACGGAAATGGAAAAAAGACTCTTCACAAATTAAATTCCTTTGGCATTACAAGGGAAGAATTTGAAGAGGCTATGAAGGAAGTGAATTCTCATAGATAGATTATATAAACCAAGTAAACTCTCAGAAATCCTCACTAAATACGGATTTAGATTTACAAAATCTCTGGGACAAAACTTTTTAATTGACGGAAATATAGTTAGAAAAATTGCTGACGCAGCTGAAATAACGAAAGGTGACAATGTACTTGAAATTGGTCCTGGAGTTGGAACGTTAACAGAAGAATTGGCTCTAAGGGCAAAAAAAGTTCTTGCAGTTGAAATCGATGAAAAGTTAAGAGATCTTCACAAGGAAACTCTTGATATAGACAATGTAAAAGTAATCTATGGAGATTTTTTGGACTTAGATTTAAAAAAACTTACTGAGGATGAATTTGGCGGCGAAAGCTTTAAAGTAGTGGCAAATCTTCCTTATTATGTCACAACACCAATTATTGAAAAATTAATTTTAGCTAAAGTTAATTTAATTTCTATAACAGTAATGGTACAAAAGGAAGTTGCAAAAAGACTTGCAGCAGAGCCAGGTAATAAAGATTATGGATCACTTTCAGTTTTTATAAATTATTACACAGACTGCCTTTACAAATTTCAAGTGCCAAGTTCAGTCTTTATGCCAAAGCCAAATGTGGACTCGGCAGTTGTTAATTTAGTTATGAAAAAAAGAGAAGATCTTGATACAGACTTTTTATTTAAAGTCGTACGTGCAGCTTTTACAACTAGAAGAAAGACAATTTTAAATTCTCTTTCTAATTCAAAATTAAATTACACTAAAGAAGATATAAAAAGAGCTCTTGAACTAAGTGGCATTGATGAAAGAAGAAGAGCAGAGACACTAAAGCTTGAAGAATTTATAGTTTTAAGTGTAAATTTTAAAAGTGTGGGGTAAAGAAAAAATGAATGATAAATTTATAGATGAAATTTCAAAAGAAGTAGAAAAGAATATTTACGAATTTAACAAAAAGGATGACTTAATTGAAATAATTTCACAAATATTTAAATCCCTATCTGATCCTACAAGGATAAAGATCATCTATGCACTTATGAATGGACCTTTATGCGTTTCTGATATTGCAGTCTTACTTAATATGAGTCAGTCTTCAATATCACATCAACTTGCACTTTTAAGAAATCAAAATCTAATAAAAGTAAAGAGAAATGGTAGAAGAGCCTATTATTCACTAGACGATGAACATGTACTTTGTATATTCAAAGACGGCTTAGAACACGCAAAGCACAAATTATAAAAAATAATTAAGTAAAAATTTAAATATTTGATTCACTTATACTATTGGAGTATAATAAAAGAACTAATGAGGAGGAATAAAATGAGTAAAGTAACAGTATATACAAGTAACACTTGCCCTTATTGTACAATGGCAAAGGATTATTTAAAAGAAAGAGAAGTTGACTTCGAAGAAAAGAATGTTCAAACTGATAAAGAAGCAAGAAACGAATTAATGGCAATGGGATACACTGGAGTACCAGTAATCTGCATTGATGACGAACAAATCGTTGGCTTTGACAAAAATAGATTAGACGAATTGTTAAAATAATTATTTAAAAATTAGAAGAAAAATAGATGCTGTGGGGGCATCTATTTTTTTGAGGAGTGAAGATGAATTTAATATCGGTATTTTTAATTGGAGTGGGACTTTCTATGGACGCCTTTGCGGCGGCAATATGTAAGGGCCTATCTATAAGAAAAAAATTTTTAGAAAAATCCTTTGTAATAGCTCTGTTTTTTGGAGTCTTTCAAGCACTAATGCCCTTTGTAGGATATCTTTTGGGCTCAATTTTTGCAGAGAAGCTTCAAGCAGTGGACCACTGGATAGCCTTTGTCCTCTTGTCAATTATTGGGGTGAATATGATAAGAGAATCAAAGGATAAAACTTGTAAAATTGAAGAAGATAAACTTGATCTGAAAAACTTATTAATGTTAGCCATAGCAACATCTATTGACGCCCTAGCAGTTGGAGTTTCCTTTGCCTTTTTGAAGATAAAAATATCTCTTGCAGTCTTTGTAATTGGCCTTACAACTTTTGTCATTTCATTTTTTGGAGTGCGAATTGGAAAGGCCTTTGGCATAGCCTTAAAAGACAAGGCACAGGTTACAGGTGGCTTAATTTTAATTTTTCTTGGCTTAAAAATTTTACTTGAGCATCTTGGCTTACTTGTCTTTTAACTTAATAATATTAGAACTCTCTTAGCTTAGGCGGAGAGTTTTTTATTGGAAAATTTTAGCTTAAAATTATTTTTTTATACTTTAAAAATTTTATTTTTATAAAGGAGTGTAAAGATTTTCTAAAAGAAGAATAAAAAAATAAACTTTCATTTAGTCAAAGATTATGCGTCAAAAATTAAATTTTATAAGAAAATAAATTATAATTAAATCTTTTTTTAACAAATGTAATTAATATTAAAAAATAACTTAACTTTAGATATTTAAACAAAATTAATAAAAAGGATTTCCTTTATTTTACATGTTTTTTAATGTATAATTGATATGCAAAAGATTTAAATTAATTTATCATACATAGAGATTTTAATTGAATTAATTTTAGGTCTTTGTTATAATATTCTTAAAAGTTGGAATGTATTCCGTAATATGAAAAAAACACATTGGGAGGTGTGATAATGTTAGGAGATGTTACTCTTACCCTTGGAGAAGCCTTTGGTGTAGCGTTGACAGGACTTTGCGTAGTTTTCTTAGCCCTTATTTCTCTACTAATTGCAATTATGATAATTAGTAAGGTAGTTGGAGGTATTCAAGGTAAGGCTGACGCAAATAAGTCTAATCAAAAAGCAGCAGCGCCTGCAAAGGCAGCACCGAAAAAAGCAGTAGCTGATAATTCAATGGACCCTGCACTATTAGCAGCAATAGTTGGAGCAATTAGCATGCAAGAAAGATCGAGAGTTGAAAGTTTTAGAATTGTTTCTATAAACGAAAAAAAATAAATTATTTTAAATCATTCTATTATTTATGAAAAGGAGAAATTAATGAAATATCAAGTTAAAGTAGATGGAAAAGTTTTTGAAGTAGAAGTTGAAAAAGTTGGCGGAGGATATGGATCACTTACACCAGGATCATTAACAGCAGCACCAGCAGCAGCTCCAGTAGCAGCTCCAGTTCAAGCAGCACCTGCACCACAAGCTGCTCCAGCAGCACCTGCACCAGCTCCAGCAGCAGCACCAGCAGCAGGCGGAGCAGGAGATGTAGTTTCACCAATGCCAGGAACTGTTCTTAAATTAAATGTTAATAATGGTGACACTGTGGCAGCAGGAGATGTAATTTTAATTCTTGAAGCTATGAAGATGGAAAATGAAATCGTAGCTCCATGTGCAGGAAAAGTAACACTTAAAGTAACAGCTGGAGAAACAGTAGATACTGACGCATTACTAGCAGTTGTTGAATAATAGGAGGTCGGAATATGTTATTAGAAACATTACAGGGGATTCTAGGTGAATCGGGATTTGCAGCATTACAGTGGCAAAATGTGGTAATGTTTATCGTTTCCTTCATTCTTATTTATCTAGCGATTAAAAAAGAATTTGAACCACTATTACTTCTTCCAATTGCCTTTGGTATGCTTTTAAGGAACTTACCATTAGCAGGCTTAATGGAAGTTGGAGATCCATGGCAATCTTCAGGGGTTCTAGCAATTATGTATAACGGAGTTAAGTCAAACTTATTCCCATGTCTAATCTTCATGGGTGTAGGAGCAATGACTGACTTTGGACCACTTATTGCAAATCCAATTTCACTACTACTAGGTTCAGCAGCACAATTTGGTATTTATGTTGCCTTCATTGTAGCCGTTAAACTTGGCTTTACTGGACCAGAAGCAGCATCAATTGGTATTATCGGTGGAGCAGATGGCCCAACAGCTATATTTACAACATCACAACTTGCACCACACCTACTAGCACCAATTGCAGTAGCAGCTTATTCATACATGGCGCTTATTCCTATGATTCAACCGCCAATTATGAAGGCACTTACTACTGAAAAAGAAAGAAAAACAGTTATGACTTCACTAAGAAAAGTATCTAAACTAGAAAAAGTTATTTTCCCAGTTGTAGTAGTACTTTTCACATCACTACTTCTTCCAGATGTAGCACCACTTCTTGGTATGCTAATGCTTGGAAACCTATTTAAGGAATCAGGAGTAGTTGCAAGACTTTCTGACACTGTACAAAATGCTCTTATGAACATTGTAACAATTATGCTTGGTACAACTGTTGGAGCTACTGCAGATGGAACAACTTTCCTACAACCAGCAACTTTAAAAATTATAGTTCTTGGACTAATGGCATTTTGCTTTGCAACAGCAGGCGGTGTTATTTTTGGAAAAATTTTATATATTGTAACAGGTGGAAAAATTAATCCACTTATTGGTTCAGCTGGTGTATCAGCAGTACCAATGGCAGCACGTGTATCACAAGTTGAAGGTAGAAAATATAATCCTACTAACTTCTTACTAATGCACGCAATGGGACCTAACGTTGCGGGAGTTATTGGCTCAGCCGTAGCAGCAGGTGTATTCTTAATATTATTTAGTCATTAATTTATTCAGCTCCAAAGTGAGCTGAATATTTATGCAATCAAGTTATATATAACAAAAGGAGGTTTTAACTTGAGTAAAGTAATGAAACTTAAAGACGCCATAGCAAAATATGTAGAAGATGGCGATGTAATTTCACTAGGGGGATTTACAACTAACAGAAAACCTTACGCAGCAGTAAATGAAATTTTGCGTCAAGGTCAAAAAGATTTTATCGTTGAAGCAGGACCTGCAGGAGGAGACTGGGACACATTAATCGGAGCTGGCAGAGTAAAGGCATACATAAATTGCTATACTGCTAACTCAGGATATACAAATGTTTCAAGAAGATTTAGAGCAGCAGTTGAAAAGGGAGAACTTCTTATGGAAGACTACTCTCAAGACGTTGAAATGCAAAGAATTCACGCAGCTGCACTTGGACTTCCATACCTACCATGTAGACTTATGATGGGTTCAAGTTTAGTTGACGAATGGGGAATTTCTAAAGAAGAAAGACAAAAAATTGATAAACTTCCAGATGATAAGTTTATATATGTAGAAAACCCATTCAAAAAAGGAGAAAAACTTGTTGCAGCTCCAGTTCCAGAAATTGACACTGCAATAATTCACGTGCAAATGGCATCTCCAGACGGAACTACAAGAATTCTTGGAAACACTTTCCACGATGTTGATATTGCAATTGCAGCTAGAAAAGTTATCGTAACTTGTGAAGAACTTGTTTCTAACGAATACATCAAAAACTTTGATGCAGCTGAAAATAAAATTCCTGGATTCTGTGTTGACGCTGTAGTTCATGCACCATTTGGAGCACACCCTTCACAATGTTATAACTATTATGATTACGATGCTGCCTTCTATAAGATGTATAATGTTGAATCAAAAACTGAAGAAAACTTTAATGCATTCTTAGACGAATGGGTATATGGTGTTGAAGATCACGATGCATACCTAAATAAACTTGGAGCTACAAGACTTATCGGACTAAAGAATGTTCCAGGATTTGGTTACTCTACAGACGTACTAAAGAAGGGAGAAGATAAATAATGGCTAGATATGATAATTATACAAATAAAGAAATGCAAGCAGTTACAATTGCTAGACAAATTAAAGACGGTCAAATAGCAATTGTAGGAACAGGACTTCCTCTAATTGGTGCATCTCTTGCAAAAGCAGTTTATGCTCCTAACTGTTATCTAATTGTGGAATCAGGACTTATGGACTGTGATCCAATTGAAGTTCCAAGATCAGTTGGTGACAATAGATTTATGGCACACTGTGGCGTTCACTGGACAAATGCAACTTATGTTGGTTTCCAAGCTAATGAATGGAGACATGACAAAAAGAGAATGATCGCATTTATCGGTGGAGCTCAAATTGACCCATTTGGAAATGTTAACTCTACAGTAATTGGTGACTACCACCACCCTAAGACTAGATTTACAGGATCTGGTGGAGCAAATGGTATTGCAACTTATGTAAATACTATTATTATGATGCAACACGAAAAGAGAAGATTTATAGAAAAAGTTGACTATATTACTTCTCCAGGTTGGATCGATGGTCCTGGCGGAAGAACTAGAGTAGGTATTCCTGAAAATGTTGGACCACAAATGGTTGTAACTGATAAGGGTATATTAAAGTTTGACGAAGATACTAAGAGAATGTATCTTGCTGGATATTATCCTTCTTCATCTCCTGAAGATGTTATTGAAAACACAGGATTTGATATTGATGTATCTCGTGCAGTAAAACTTGAAGAACCAGACGAAGAAGTTATTAAATTAATAAGAGAAGAAATAGATCCAGGCGAAGCTTTCATTAAGAGACCTGTAGAAGAATAAGGAGGACACATGACTCAATATTCACTTGCTTCATATTTTCAAAATATGAAGACAATTGGAAAGCCATTAAAAGCAGTTGATGAAGAAAACTTCAATCAATTAAGAGAAGTTGAAGAAGAAATTAGAGAATTTGCTGAAAAAGCTCTTGCTGCTGGTAAACCAGATGAAAAAGTAAATGAACGTGGCGAGATGACAGCACTTCAAAGAATTGCTGAACTTATAGACGAAGGTACTTGGTGCCCACTTAATACTATTTACAATCCTGGTGAAAATGACCATGGTACAACTGGTATTGTTAAAGGACTTGCAAAAGTTGATGACAGATGGGTATACATCGTTGCATCAGATAACAAAAAACTTGCAGGTGCATGGATTGCTGGACAAGCTGATGACCTTTTAAGAGCTTCAGACACAGCTGAAAGACTTAGAATTCCACTAGTATATATACTAAATTGTTCAGGTGTAAAACTCGACGAACAAGAAAAAGTTTATCCAAATAGACGTGGAGGCGGTACTCCTTTCTATAGAAATTCAAGACTTAACCAATGTGGCGTTCCTGTAATAGTTGGTATTTATGGAACTAACCCAGCAGGTGGTGGATACCACTCAATTTCTCCTACAATCATAGTTGCTCATAAAGATGCAAACATGGCTGTTGGTGGAGCTGGAATCCTAGGCGGTATGAATCCAAAGGGATATATCGACGAAGAAGGAGCTAACCAAATAGCTGACCAAACTGCAAATGCTAAGAAAACTACTCCTCCAGGATCAGTAGGAGTTCACTTTGCACAAACTGGTTTTATGAGAGAAGTTTATGTTGAAGAAGAAGGAGTACTTGACGGAATTAGAAAATATCTTTCAATGCTTCCTAAATTCCAAAGAGAATTCTTCAGAGTAGACGATCCAAAGAATCCACTATTTGATCCTAACGATATGTATTCACTTATTCCACTTAATGGTAAAAAGGCTTACGATATTTATGATGTAATTGCAAGACTTTTTGACGGTTCTGAATTTATGGAATACAAAAAAGGTTACGGTAGAGAAATGGTAACTGGACTTGCAAAAGTTAATGGACTTCTAGTTGGTGTTGTTGCTAATGTTCAAGGTCTATTAATGGGCTATCCTGAATACTACAATGATCCAAAGCACATCTCTATTGGTGGAAAACTTTATAGACAAGGTTTAATCAAGATGAATGAATTTGTAACACTTTGTGCTAGAGACAGACTTCCAATTATTTGGCTACAAGATACTACTGGTATTGATGTAGGTGACGATGCAGAAAAAGCTGAATTACTAGGACTTGGTCAATCACTTATTTATTCAATTCAAAAATCTGACCTTCCACAAATGGAAATTACAATGAGAAAGGGAACTGCAGCAGCTCACTATGTACTTGGTGGACCACAAGGAAATGACACTAACGCATTTTCTCTAGGATCTGCAGCTACTGAAATCAACGTAATGAATGGAGAAACTGCAGCGACTGCAATGTATTCAAGAAGACTTGCAAAAGATAAAAAAGCTGGAAAAGATCTTCAACCTACAATTGACAAGATGAATGATTTAATTCAAGATTATGCTGAAAAATCAAAACCATTCTCTTGTGCTAAATATGGTTTAGTAGATGAAATTGTAAATATGAACCTATGGAGAAATTATATTATCGCTTTCACTGAAAGTGCATATCAAGATCCTGAATCAATTTGTCCAGTTCATCAAATGCTTACTCCAAGAATTATCAGAGATTACGATAGATTAAATAACATTAAATAATATAAAACATTACAATTTATTGGATAATCTGAGAAAGGATTATCCAATATTTTTGTATATGCCAAAGTAACTTACGATAAGTAAATAATACTTTTTAAAAGTAAAAAATAGTAAAACATAAAAGCTCTAAAAGCCTTGTAATTTCAGGATTCTTGGCTCCTTATTTTTGACAAAGATACATAAGTATAGTAGAATTAAGAAGAGTAAGATATTAATGTTAAAATAAAGAGGAGATTGTATGGCAGAAGCTATTTATACAATGGGCGTTGATATTGGTTCAACTGCTTCAAAGAGTATTATTTTAAAAGATGGTAAAGAAATTATTTCAACTTCTGTTATTGATGTTGGAGCTGGAACAAGCGGACCATCAAGAACAATTAGTGAGACTCTTAAAAATGCAAACATGACAAGAGAAGATATTTCTTATGTAATGGCAACTGGTTATGGTAGAACAGCCCTTGAAGAAGCTGATTTCCAAATGTCTGAACTTTCATGTCACGCTAAGGGTGCTTATTTCTTATTTCCAAATGTTCGTACAATCATTGATATCGGTGGACAAGACGCCAAGGCTCTTAAAATTGGAGACAACGGAATGCTTGAAAACTTTGTTATGAATGATAAATGTGCAGCTGGTACTGGAAGGTTCTTAGATGTAATTGCAAAAGTTCTTGAAGTTGATGTTTCTAAACTTGAAGAGTTAGATAAGTTATCTACAAAAGATGTTAGTATTTCTTCTACTTGCACAGTTTTTGCGGAATCAGAAGTTATTTCACAACTTGCAAGTGGATCAAAGATTGAAGATATAGTTAAGGGGATCCATGATTCCATTGCCGCAAGAGTTGGTTCTCTTGCTAAAAGAGTGGGATTAAATGATGACGTAGTATTTACTGGTGGTGTTGCTCTTAATAAGGGCATGGTCAGAGCTCTTGAAGAAAACACAGGACATAAAATTTACACTTCACCACTATGTCAACTAAATGGTGCGCTAGGAGCTGCACTATTTGGATATCAAAAATGCAAATTGAAAAAATTAAAAGAAGATAAAGCTAATGCATAATTTATTTTAGGAGGTAAACTATGGCTGAACAAATTCAAAAAATACCTGGTAAAAAACCAAGACCAATCGAAGGACATATTCCTGCAGCTCAAGCTCTAAGAAATGTTGTTGATAGAGTTTACGGAGCAGCATGGGATGCAAAAAAAAGAGGAGAACTAGTTGGATGGTCATCATCTAAATTCCCTATTGAACTTGCAAAGGCATTTGGACTACACGCAGTATATCCAGAAAACCACGCAGCTACAACTGCAGCTAAAAAAGACGGTTTAAGACTATGTCAAACAGCTGAAGATATGGGATATGATAATGATATCTGTGGTTACGCAAGAATTTCTCTTGCTTATGCAGCAGGTGAACCTACTGACTCAAGAAAGATGCCACAACCAGACTTCGTTCTTTGCTGTAACAACATCTGTAATATGATGACTAAATGGTACGAAAACATTGCTAGAATGCACAACATTCCAATGATTATGGTAGATATTCCTTTCCAAAATACTGTTGATGTACCAGAAGAAAAAGTTGATTACTTAATGGGCCAATTTGAATACGCTATTCACCAACTTGAAAAATTAACTGGAAAGAAATTTGATGAAAAGAAATTCGAAGAAGCTTGTAAAATTGCTAATAGAACAGCTGCTGCATGGCTTAAAGCTTGTTCTTACATGGCTTATGAACCATCTCCACTTTCTGGATTTGACCTATTTAACCACATGGCAGATATCGTTGCTGCAAGATGTGAAATTGATGCAGCTGAAGGTTTTGAACTTCTAGCAGCTGAATATGAACAATCAGTTAAAGAAGGAACTTCTACTTGGGAATATCCAGAAGAACATAGAATTCTATTTGAAGGAATCCCTTGCTGGCCAGGACTTAGACATTTGTTTGAACCACTTAAACAAAATGGAGTTAACGTAACTGCAGTAGTATATGCACCAGCTTTTGGTTTCCAATATACAACTGTTAGAGAAATGGCTGCAGCTTACTGTAAAGCACCTTGTTCAGTATGTATCGAAGACGGTGTTGAATGGAGAGAAACAATGGCTAAAGAAAACGGAGTTTCTGGAGCCCTTGTTAACTACAACAGATCATGTAAACCATGGTCAGGAGCAATGCCTGAAATCGAAAGAAGATGGAGAGAAGACCTTGATATTCCAGTAGTTCACTTTGATGGTGACCAAGCTGATGAAAGAAACTTCTCTGAAGAACAATACAAGACTAGAGTTCAAGGTTTAGTAGAAATTATGAATGAAAGAAAAGCAGATAGAATTGCTAAGGGCGAAGAAATCTACACTAATTTCGAAAACACTAAAGAAACTGACTGGTCTAAAACTACAATTTAATTGAGGTGCAAAATGACTGATATAAAAGAATTATTAAAAGAATTTAAACATATTGCAGATAACGGAAGAGAACAAATTGACAAATACCTTGCTGAAGGTAAAAAAGTTGTCGGAGTTTTCCCTTATTATGCACCTGAAGAAATTATTTATGCAGGTGGACTTGTTCCTTACGGAGTATGGGGCGGACAAGGACCAATTGATAAGGCAAAAGAATATTTCCCAACATTCTACTATTCACTAGCTTTAAGATGTTTGGAAATGGGTCTTGATGGATCTCTTGATGGACTAAGTGCATCAATGGTAACTACTCTTGATGATACTTTAAGACCATTCTCTCAAAACTATAAAGTTTCTGTTGGTAGAAAAATTCCTATGGTATTTTTAAACCACGCTCAACATAGAAAAGAAGACTTTGGTAAAACTTACAATGCTAAAATCTTTAAACAAGCTGCTGAAAGATTAGAAGAAGTTTGTGGCGTTAAGATTACTGATGAAAACTTAAAGAAAGCTTTCGAAGTTTATAACGAAAACAGAGCTCTAAAGAGAGAATTCATTAAATTAGTTGGAGATTATTCAAAGACTATTAAAGCATCTGACAGATGTAATGTATTAAAAGCTTCTTACCATATGCTTAAAGATGAACACAACAAAATGCTTAAAGAATTAATTGAAGCATTAAAAGCTATGCCAAAAGAAGAATGCACAGGACCAAGAGTTGTAACTTCTGGTATTATCACTGATAACCCAGCACTTCTTGAAGTTCTTGACAACTTTAACATTTGCGTAGTAGCAGATGACGTTGCAAGTGAATCAAGAGGACTTAAAGTTGATGTAGATACATCAATTGAAGATCCATATATGGCTCTTGCAGATCAATTTGCAAGAATGGACGAAGATCCAATTCTTTACGACCCAGATATTTGGAAGAGACCAAAATATGTTGTTGACTTAGCTCTTGATAATGATGCTGACGGATGTCTATTATTCATGATGACATTTAATGATACAGAAGAAATGGAATATCCATCACTAAAGAAAGCTTATGAAAAAGCTGGTATTCCACTAATTAAAATGGGTTATGACCAACAAATGACTGACTTTGGTCAAGTTAAAACTCAACTAGAAACATTTAGAGAAATGGTTGAACTTAACAGAATGTAATAAAAATAAAATAAATTTTAAGGCGCCTGATTATTGGCGCCTTTTTTATTGTGACTTTAGTCAGTTGAGCACGCAACGCGTGCGAAACATAAAACTATCCGCTATGCGGGTAGGCAACAATAGGTTATACCAAAAATCACCTTCGTATTATAATAGAGTTGTTCAGACCTAAAATAATAAGAGGTGATTAATATGGCACAAAAGGCAAATTCATTATCACA
>OFLW01000079.1_pt1 | contig 63614 bp, 79 predicted proteins | sample 1541061 | NCBI WGS metagenome assembly OFLW01 (sample SAMEA4413045, study PRJEB24355) | metagenome | biome: human; feature: gut; material: faeces | place: United Kingdom | collected 2010
TTGTGATAAGTTGCAATCCCCATAAAGATTGAGTTTTTAAACTCTTTATCCTCAACCTTATTGGGTAAGACCTTGTAGTGCTTTGCTTTTTGTCCGTACATTCCATAGTAGATAGTCTGGTCTCTTACCAGGACTATGCCCTCAAGCCATGACCTGGTGTTTTTGACTGTAAAAAGAGCCCTTATAAAATCTTTAAACATCTTCTCACTTTTTAAAAAGTCACGAGTGTAAATCCTAAAATAGTAGGGATCTCCGCCATACTCAAACCATTCTTTGAGCCAAGTATCGTCAAAGACATCAGATAGGAGTTGTTCCACTGCATAAGGAGTCCCCTTGTGCTTGTGATACTTTATTGAGTTTTTTATAAGCTTTCTTTTTTTCTCTATGGATAAGTCTGGTTCCCAAAAGTCCACATGGAGTTGATATCCCAAGTGATTTAAAAATTCTTCGGGAAGTTCATCAATTCTAGAATATAAAAAAAGTCTTGGTATCAACTCTTCCCAGTTTTTATCCAGGTAAGGTTGCAAGACTTCGTTTATGGTTCTTAACATTTTTGACTTATCCAAGGAGTTCGGGAGCATCTGATTTAATAAAATATCACTCATCTTCTACCCCCTTAAATTCGATTTTCTTCTGTCCGTCGTGGACTGCAATCTCGTCATAAGCAAGTACCTTAAATTCTGGCGATAGGATATTGACCCTCTTGGCACCTGCCCTTATGAGCCTTTCTATAAGCTTATCTGGATTTATATCTCTTCCCAGTCTGCTCTTCTGCCATTCAATCCAGTCTCTTACTTCCTCATCTACTCTTTTTGCAATATCCGTTGTAAATAACTTGTCCTCGACTGATACATAATAGCTTAGATCAAGAGAGTAATTCACTGCCTTTGGCTTTTTAACTTGCACCTTATCAGTGAGAGGTCTTACCTTTCTGTCGTTTACAACTTCTTTAACTTTTTCTATTATTTCTTCTGATGGTAAGTTTCCGCCTGCCATTAGAGGCACTATGTCGACAACTCCAGGCTCTGGAGAGTGGACTGACACATCAACTATATCGGGATTGACCCCTCTAGTGTGATAAATATAAGCTCCGTCTGGTCCTGCCGTAGAAAATTTCTCTGGAGCCTCATGGATCCTTTGCCTAAAATGGTCATCAGTTTCTCTTTCTGCTCCACCAGTTGACTCTGTGGTATTGACCACGGATTGAAAGTAAGGGAAAACATCGACTATTATCTTAATTTCTCCTGGTGCGATTCCATTTCCTTTGATACCTACGATTTCTGACTCAGCAATTGTTTCAATTTCTGTCACACCTGCAGGTATGTGGACTTCTTCCAAGGTCCTAAACATCATTCCGTCACCAGTCTTTGCTCTTGTTCCCTTTGGTATGATATTGACATAACTTAGAGGGGTTGACATTGTAAACTTAAGACTCGTCCTAGCAGTAGATGCCTCAAGTCTTTTCTCATCCATGAGTAATCCAATATGGTCGAGGTAATCACCCCTTGCATAAGCAAGGAGTGTCTGCTTACCCGTGTCATTTATCATCTCTCTTTCCAAGATTAATAAATTGACCAAAGTGAGTGCATGTATTCTCTCGGGAGATGCAGGGTAGATATCCTTGTTAAGTCTTGTAGCCAACTCTTGTAAAGCTTCGTCCTCGATACCCTCGACATCTATATCCACATAGTCTATATCTTTTAGATCCCAACTCATTTATAACACCCCCTCTTTGATTTTAAATTTAATTTTTAGTTGCATTTGTCCGTCAATTGTTGACTTGTAGGGTTTAATCGATACAATGTCAACTCTTGGCTCGTATTCTTCCACTGCCTTATCGACTGCATCAAATATCGGTCCTAGTCGATTTATAGGCATGTCTATAATATTCCCATCTACTCCTAAATCTCTATCCAAAAAGACAGTGCCTTTTATAGTCCCCATTAGGGTATGTAAGCACTGCCTTATATCATCTAATCCAGTTACCCCAAGACTTATGTCTTGGGTCTCTCCTGTATCAAAATCTAATATCATTTTCTCCTACCACCCCTTCTCTTAGGTCTAACTATCCTTGGTGGTTTAATCCCAAGATATTTTTGGGTCACATCTGCAATAGGTTTAAGTGGCATAAGCATAGCAGCCGCCACTGGTTTCTTAGTCACTGCTTTTTTAACCAAGTTTTGAGCAAGTTTTTTGCCCACTTCTTTTTTATCGGCTTTTACGACTTTGGTTTCTGCCTTAGGCTTTGGTGCTACCTCTTTAAGATTAAGGTCAAGATCCATAGCAAGGACATTACCCTTGTTGTCTATCCTGCGATAGCTGTGTCCTATGTCGGCAATTACAAATTTTCCGATTTTTTTATCCCCTATAAAAAAGGTCAACTCTTCGCCTTTTGTCATTTTTTCTTTCAGTTTTAAAAATTCGGAGTATGGATTTACCTTATCCTCTATCCTTAAATCCAATTTTACTTGTATCTCATCAAGACCCTCTCCGATAAATTCTAGGGTAGGCTTAGTTTGGAGTGAATCATGTTGTGCCATTCTCACACTAGACTTGATTGATAAGTCCTTGTAAGTAAATATTCTGTTGCTACTAACTGTAAAAGTTAAATCTCCTAAAGTACCTAGCATTATCCCACACTCCCTGCTGTGTCAGCTCTGCCTTGTAGGTTACCAATGTGAGTAGGTGCCTTGACAGTCCCACTTACATTTAGATTTCCACTGATATTTACATCAGCTAAGACATTGACTTTGCTGCACTTAACTTCCATTTGTCCGTCCTTGTATTTTACATAGTCGCCATTTTTAAACATTATGATTTTTGTTTCTTGGTCTGTAATTGGTGGCTTGTACTCGTCATTGTAATAAGCCCCTAGGATATATCCTTCCTCATGACCATTAGGTAAAAACAGACACACCACCTGCTCCCCAACTTCTGGCATGGCATAAATCCTCATGCCTTTTGTATGCAAAAACATAAGAGGTATCTCCTTAGAGGTTGAGTCGTCTCGGTCGGTAAAGAGGACTCTTGCAGTTGCATCTTGCTCGTTTATGGCAGATACAGTCCCTATCATAATTAAGTTATTTTCGCTTTCGTAGTCTCTGTTTATTCCTTCTTCGTACATTCTCATCACCTCTCTATGCCTTTGTTGGTCTATAAGCAGTGTAGCCTGCTGTCCTTAACTTACCTTTTACTACTCCTCTTTTTGGTTGTGCCTCTATTACTTCTCCGTTGCCAATATATATCATGGCATGACCCTTGCCACCTCTTCGGTAGTTTAGAATATCCCCTCTTTGTAGATCATTCATATTGATTTTTTGCAAGTACCCACTTGTTGGGAGATTTGCCGTAGAAAAGGCAGCACCTGGAGGCATAAGACCTGCAGCCGACATTGACCTACATACAGTAGATGAGCAGTCAGCATACTTAGCAGACATTCTCATAGGTTGAGAGTATCTCATCCCTATCATGCTTTCAGCGTGGGCTATCATCTTTTCTATGCTGTCACTTCCTGCACTACCCATGGAGTTTCCTTGGGAGTCCACAGTTTCTGATGATACCTTTATAGACATGCCCTCGTAAAATTTTCTACAAGTAAGAGATACTGTATATCCACTTGATGAGATATTGTGCGATACCTCATCAATAAGATAGTCGCCTGAAAACTCTCCAAAGTCTGTCACTTTGATTTTCTTTTTTGCGTATATTGGCTTAGTCGGTGCAAAGTTAAATTTAGCAGTCTTTGACTTAGCATTTTCTTTTTTTAAAGCATCTTTGCAGACTTTCTCACACTCTGCTTGAGATTTTACTTTTTTATTGAGTCTTAGTATTCTGCCAGAGTTCTTTTCTTTCTCACTCCCTGCCCTCGCCTTATAGGTTATACCAGTTTTTGGGTCCTTGTACTGATTTTCACAGGCGGTATAAGCACCAAGGGAAGTCTCTGAAAACTCATAATCAAGCAAGTCCACTGTATCTCCATCTGCATTAAAAGTTGGATTCTTAAGGTCAGGATATTTTATCTCATATTCTGCCTCTTGGCTCTTGTAGTAGTCCTCATCAGTGATGATAATCTTTTTTGACTCAACTTTTACATCATAGCCAAGGTCTGTGGATATCTTTTTGATAAACTCGATGTCCGATGTATTTTTTTGATCTAGCTTGTCATACTTTTTGTTGTCCTTGATGTTAAAAATAGCCGACATTTTATTTTTGCTTGCAATCTCCTTGACTATGCTTTTATAGTCAATCTTTTCCCAAGCCTTAGACCTCTTAGTGTCTTTTATCTCCCCAGATATTGCGGCAGATATTGCCTTTATGCTTGCAGTATTTCCCTTGCCTTTACAAGATATGTCGTCCACCTCAAACTCACCACAGGATAAAACTATCTCGTCATCAAATTCGATATCAGCTGACATCTTATCTCCCTTTTTAGGGTACCATTCAGCCATCCAAGGTCTTTCTACGTTATGGAGGTTGACCTGTATTTCTTCTGCATCATTGTCATTATCTGTGTATGAGTAGTCAAGTAAGTAGGTGGATATATCTCGGGTTATATCCACCCCATCATATATTAATTTTAACTTTGTCTTTCTCATCTACTCACCTCTTCCAAGGTGGTGCATTAGAATCATTAAGGACTGGTATGTCGGGGCAGATTAATTCCACTCCCGACTTAAAAAAGACAGTGCTTGCAAGTTCTATGTTGGCTTCTACAAGTTCTTTCATGTATTTTTCACTACCATAAACTCGGTAGGCGATTAGATCCCATGTGTCCCCAAGTTTTGTGATGTAAATATCCACTGTGCTCATCATGTAAAGGCCCTCCTTCTTCTGTCTCTTGACACCTCGTCCATAGTTTCTCTCACAACTCTTTTAAGTTCTGGGATTGACTCGCTTATAGCATTTCTGATGTTGGCTTCATTTCCTCCACCTCTGGCATCTACTGCTATGGTTATATTTACTGGAGATGACCCACCACCTACACTGCCTAAGTTGTAGTTTGGTGTAAGGTCTTGTCTACCAAGTAACCCCATTCGGTTTCCTGCGTATTCCCAAAGAGCTTGCGACCTCTTGTTTTGGTTAAGAGGTATAACTGCTTCGTGGTCTCCACCTTCTCCGACTAGAGCCATTTGTGGTCTAGTTACTACCCCACCAGTTGCCATGGCACGTACACCATTCCCGCCACCAGTGAGTTTTTGTATTCCACTTGATACTTTGTCTTTGATGTTAGAGGCAATTCCACCAACACCCTCTTTTATTCGTCCAACAATCTCTTTAGCTTTATTTAGAGGGGCTAAGAAAAAGTTTTTTACTGAGTTGCCTGCATCCACAAAGTGTTGTTTCATTGCTGCAAACTTTTCTGCAACTTGAGCCTTAAGCTCTCCAACCTTAGCCTTGCCCGCTTCGATTTTAGAGTTTACCCAGTCCATAGCTGCACCTGCAACTGCCTTGACCTTGTCCCAGTTTTTCCATAGTAGGATAACTGCAGCAACTGCAAGCATAATTCCTGCAACCATAGGATTAGCCATAAGCAAGCCCACTAGACCTTTTACGATTTCAAAAGCAAGTCCCAAAGTTTTAAAGGCATTGTACAGAGATAATACAGCAGGTACTGCAATTGCAAGCCCTGCAATTACTCCTGCTATCTTTAGGATAGCTTCCATCATCTTTGGGTGTTCCTCTGCAAAGGCCTTGGCTTTAAGGGCAAACTCTTGGAGTTTTTCCACCCCTTTTCTAAAGTATGGTAGCATTATCCCGCCAACAACCATTCCTGCATCTTTTGCTTGATTACCCAAGATTTTTAACTGGTTGGCAGTTGTCCCCGCCTGGGCATCAAATTCTTGTTGCATGGATCCTGCGTATTTTGATTTATCTCCTACCATACCTAGATACTCTTTTACAAGGTCTAAGTTATTAAGTAGGGGTGCAATTGCACCAATATTTTGTTGACCAAAGATATCCCTTAGGGCTCCAGTTTGTTCCTCTGGATTTAAGGCCTTAATCTTTTCAAAGACGTCGATAATAGTTCCTGCCCCATCAGCCTTCATAGCTTTAGATAGGTCAGCACCACCTATGCCGAGTATGGCTTTTGATGCCTTATTACCTCCAGATGCAAGAGTGGTCAGTACCTTTTTGATACCAGTTGCAGCAACGTCATCATCAGTACCCATGGCTATCATGGCAGCACCAAGACCTGCAACTTCTCCACTTCCTACACCTGCAACTTCTCCAAGTGCACCTACTCGAGAGATGACATTGGAGATTGATGCAGCAGAGGCCGCAGAGTTGTTGCCTAGATAGTTGACCTTGTCCCCCAAGGCCTTTAGTTCATCCATATCCATGCCAAAGGCAGCCTTCCAGTTGGCCATCTTTTGTCCTGCTTCGCCTGCCTCCATGTCAAAAGCTACACCCATCTTGGCAGCAAGTTCTGAAAACTTAGATAAGTCTACAGTCTCAATCCCACCTTGGGCACCTGCGGCTGCAAGTTCTCCAATTTCTTTATAGGACATTGGGATTTCTGTGGTTATCATCTTTTTAAGACTATCTGTGACCTCTTTTTTCTGTTTGTCGTTGGCAAAGTCTGCAACTTTAGCTATTTCAGCGTTTACAGATTCCTCATCAATTGCAAATTTTAAAGGCACTGCTGCAGCTGCACCGGCAATTGCACCATTTTTTAAAGCCATCTTTCCATAGCTTTTTGCCTTCCCCCAACTTTCTTTCATAGCCCCAAAATTTTCTTGGATTGACATTTTAGTAGCTAACTTTTTCTGGGACTTGGCAAAGTCATCCGTCTTAAATCCTGCCTTAGAAAGAGATCCTGATAAAGAATCTAATTCTGATTTCTGTTGTTGGATTTTATAGTTTACTGCGTCCATAGATGCCTTAGATTTTTGGTATCTTTCGCTTAATCTCGATGTTTCTTCTCTGGACTTAGCCAACTTCTTAGCAAGTTCCTCACTTTTTCCACCAGTGTTTTTAAATTCCTGTGCAAGTGCTTCTGTCCTTGCCTTAGAGTCGTTAAAAGCTCGTCTAAGTTCTAAGGTTTTCTCCCTTGTGTTTTTTAGCTTGCCCTCTAGCTTTTCTAAGCCAGATTCCATGGTTCTAAATTTTTCTGCACCAAATTTTACTTTTTTAAGATTTTTAAATTGTTTGTCAAGATTTGTGGCTTTATTTGCCACAGATTTAAAAGCACTATTGACAGATCCATTTAGTTTACCATCAATCTTGATAAGTAACTCATGTACCCTTGCCATAAAGCCACCTCCTAACCTTTAATTTTTTTAGCAATCATCTTTGCTATGTCGTTTGACACGTCAAACCACTCACCAAGTTCTATGAGTGGGACTTTTTCAAAGTACTTAATAGGGTTTCTAGTCGACAGAGAAAGACTAAGACAGATTTTTTTCATCTCCTGTCTAGTCTTTTTAATTGTTTTAATTGCGTTAGATCCGCCGACTACCCTATTAAAAAATTTGAGACCTCGTAGCAAATTGCAGTTGCATCTTTGGCAGACATAAAGTACATAATTTCCTTTGGCCTCTTAAGTGCCTTAGCTGCGACATTACATAGATAAGTCTTGTCTGTTTCTTGTACATAGTTTTCCACACCTTTTGAGGCATCCATGATGTCTCTTCCTGTAAGTGAGTCTAGGTCAAGATATAACTCTTCAATCCATTCTCCCTCAAATTCAAAAGGTCTTTTTAAAATGTAGACCTTGTTGTTTTTTGATATTTCAGCAGGTTCTTCATCATGTAAATTCAAATTTTCATGATTTTTTGATTTTATTTCAGGTCTTTCCCCATATAAAATCAAATTTTCCTTGTTTTTTGATTTTATAGCTTGTCTTTCTGCTTGTAAGTTCTCTTTTTGAGATTTTTTTAATTCTTCGTAATATCGTCTATAAGCCTCATCTTGCATAAGATCATCATTAAAATGAGCCACATGATTATTTTCTACATGTGGCTCTTCAAAGTCTGGTGCGTTAGTTGCTATGTCATTTGGGTCATAATTCATTTCGTAATTTTCCATTTATTACACCTCTTACATACCTATTTGGGCTCTAACTTCTTCAAGATAATCTTTTCCGTTGATTCTACAAATGTAATTAAACTTGTCAATTTCAACGATTTCTTGGTTATCTATCCACATTCTCATGTAAGTAACCTCAGACTCGATACTTGTATCAGTTGTAGATCCTACCTCAAACTTACCTGTTTCATAAGTTTTTGGGAGTACAAACATACTAACTCTACAAGGATAAGTCCTTATTTCCCCTGTTGAGGAGTCTTGCTCTTGTAGAGATCCCCTAACATCAATTTGTTGTCCCCTAAGTTCTAGGAGTTTTCTTGCCTCAGTGTGTTGAGTCCTCATTGATATTTGGACTGACATTGAGGAGACTTGACCAAGGGCAGGTGTTTCGGTTTCTCCTGCAATCCCTGCACCTGATAAGGTTTCAGTCATATATTCAATACTTGGTAGTGTGATGTCAGCGACTCCTAAAAGTCTATTTTCCGCAAACACATTAAAACCAACTAATTTATCTGGTATTCTCATCTTCTATCCTCCTTATCTAACTAACTCATCAATAAATTGGTTAAAGTAATTAACATCAATTTCTTGGATAAAGTCAATTTCTCTTGCAGGTGATGGTGGAGTCATGTAGACGTGGAATTTAATTCGTCCGTCCATAAGGTCAGTAACTGGATTTTCTTCCTTTAGGACCTCTACTCTTGCACCTAAAAGTACTCCCTGTGCTGTTAAGCCGTTAAGCCATAGGTTGGCAGAATCAACAACAGTCTCAATGAGTCTCTTATTCATTGGATTGTCGATTTTTTGCCAGAATGTAAGGATTAGCGTATTTCCAACCCAGTCAAACATTCTCCTTGTTGGGATAAAAGCATCCTTGATATCAGTTATTCCAGGATAAGCTGCAGTCCTATTACCCCAAGCTTTCCACCCGTTGTTAAAGTTGTGGGCAGTCATAACCCCTTGAGAGTTTAGGTAATTCGCATCATCAAGTGATAGGATTACTTCCTCGCCCTTAATAAGTGTCTTATCGATTTGTAGAGACTTATTAGATGGAGATACATAAGGGATTGAGTCATTGTCATAGTCAGTCCTATTAATTACCCCTGCTAGTTGAGTTGAGAAATTAAATACCTTATCCCCTAATCCAAGCTTTGGATAACAAAGCACTTGTGACTTATCTGTGATGTTGTTCTTATTTTTATAAGGAGTTAGTGCGTCCTTTAAAAGATTTGCATCTGCATCGCAAAGTGCCATGGCCCTAAATAGACCACCAATGCTATTTGCCTTGCTCTTCATAATTGCCGCTACATCAGAGTTTTGTGAGTAACCTGGTGCTAGGATAAGACCTGGTACAAGCCCAAATCTTGGATATACTTCCTCAACAAGTTCTAGGCCTTGTCTCTTACCAGTATTTACATCAACTCCGCCTATGATGTCAGCCTTAGTAATCATGCTTGGGTCTAAAACACTGTAAGTAATTGTATAAGTCGCATCTTTAAAAGCTTCTGATACTCCTACAATTTCAACAATTTCCTTTTCGAAAAGAATTGTGTAATCTTCTCTAATTTTAAAAGTCTTATCTTGATTTTTAATAACTAGGCTTTCTGGTAAAATGCCTTTTTCATCAATTTTACCCTTGCCATTTTTAACCACTAAGTCTTTTACTTTACCTGCTTTTTTGTGTTTTTCCTTGTCTAAAACGTTGATTAATACTACTGGACCAATGCCATAAAGTACAAATTGTGAGTAAATAAATTCAGATAGTGTGTAATTTTCAAAATCTTCTGAAAATCCAAAATGTTTTACCGCATCCTCGTAGTTTTGAATTAATTTAGGTGTGTTTACTGCAAGGTCCTCTTTTGCCATATTTACTGGTGCAGTACCAATTACAACTGGTAGTCCACAGTCCACTCTTACAGGTGGTATGACTTTAGTAGGCACCTCAGACACATATACACCATGCTTATATGCTGCCATTATTTGTCACCTCTCATATATTCTTTTAATTGTTCGTTGCTGTGAAATAAGATGCTATCTTGCTTCTTTATTTCTTCCATTTTTTCTGCTACTCCATCAATTGGTACTAACAGATTTTTAAATAGGGGGATCTCCTTTAAAAATTTGTCAAAATTTTGAGGCAGTCCACCTATATACACTGTTCCATTAAAGAGACCCTCTTTCACATAGGTATCTCCTATGTACATTAGACGGCTCTCATCTTTTCCCTTTACCATGTGAGTTCTCCTCCTTCCACATTGTAAGGATTGTAGACGTTAAAGCTTACATACATTGCACAAAAAGTAATTGGATAGGGTTGTTCGTCGGGAAATTCCACCCTGGCATCAGGATTTATCTCGTATTTCTTGGCTATATACTTGTTAGTTGTCAAATACAGTCTTATCCTCTCCGCCATCAGTGCTGTGTCCTTCCACCCGTCCAAGTCCTTAGAATAAGTGCCGATTATAAGGACTAAGTCCACTCTTGATACATCACGATTCCAAATCTGTTGGATTGGAGATATAAGCACATAGGGAAAGTCCTCTTTATCAACTTTTTGTGTGTACCAACCCGTATTTATTTTTGGAATCTTTTTATTTTCAAACCTTGTGTCATAGTCGTCTACTACTTCATCTTTAAATAGGTTTTCTAGTTCCTTTTTTAATTCGTCGATTAAATCTATACTAATCATCTAACAACCTACCTATCTCATGGGATAATCTTTCGTCAAAAACAATTGAGGCTCTTTCCATTGCCCCCTCTAAGACTTCTTCGTTCCCTGCCATCTGTGGTGCAGACACAGTGTAAAGTTGTCTTATTGGGTACCTACTTTTTCCGACACGTTCAAAAACTCCTATGGTGCCATTTCTCATTTGTTGCACAAAAGCGTTAGGTAGGCTTTTACTTGCCCTCTTAACGCTTGCTGTAACTAGCTGTTTTCTTGGCGATGTTGGAGTGACTCGGAATTTAAAAAGCCTTATAGGGGATCCTTTTACAGATACCTCTCCAGTATTTTTATTGACCCTTGTCCTATCCCTTATGGTTTTTTGCTTTGTGTCGTACTTCTTAGGCACACCTCTTGCAAGCTCAGTCTTGACAGTATTTAAGGCTCTGTTCTTTGCAAAGTACAGAGCCTTTTCTAACTGTTTATCTGAGTTTTTCAATTGGTCAAAAATTTCTATGCCCTCAATTTGTACCTCAATCATTTAATCACCCTAATAGTCATATTGAGATAGCTCTATCTCATACATTCCCATGTTTTCCTTGACCTCGACTACCCTGTAATCGTCGTCATCTACAGACATCATCTCATCGATTAATGGTTTTTCTATATCCGACATTTTTATAAAAATTGAGATTGTGTCCTTAAAGACCCCACCAGACCTGTCTCCAGATTGGGTAGACCTCTCATCAAAAATATCTGTGTCAACGACGCATTTTATTGTCTCCCCATTTATTGTGTGGTCGTCTGCAAACTCGTCCATGTTGATAAAAGTGTCTAGGTCAAAGTCCTTGATATAGTCCTTTAAGGTTGCCATTAAAGCACCTTAAGGACCTTCCAAGCTTCGATGTCGTTAGGTGCTGCAATTGGTCTTGATGATAGTCTCATCATTCTGTTGTCAGCGTTAGGATTTACCCAAACCTTAGGTACTCTTGAAGATACATAAGTTACAAAGTTTTGGCCTTGGTCTGCAAGTTGGGTTACTGCACCGTACATGATTTTTCCTAGGTCTCTTGATCCAAGTAGGATTTTATCTTCTGGTACAACTGGTTTTTCTTCGCCATCTGCGTCAACATACCACTCGTCATAAGTGTACATGTCAATTCCAAGAGATGGAATCTTACCTACAAAAGTAACTGCTCCGCCATCTTGTAATACTGGGTTAATTGATGCAAGGTTTAAGTTTTTGATGTCGAAATATTTTAAGAATTTTTCATTCTTAAGTAGTTCATCATAGACTTTAGATCCTAAAATAAGGATATTTGCATTTACCCCAGATTCCTTGATAATTTCTCTTCTAAGATTTCTTAGGTCCCCGATGATGTCGGCAGTTTCTGAGTTCCATAGGACTTTTGCCTTGTCATCAGTCTTTTTACCAAAGTCAATTACAGAGTCTTGTGTATTTGTGCCATCGTAGTCGATGTATGCCTTAACATAGATTTTTCCGTTGAAAAGTAAGTCAGCAGCCATTGCTTCTTCTCTTCTAGTGATCATCTCGTCAAGTTCCATAAGATCGTCAGCAAGAATTTTTGCTTGTCTTTGTTGAGGTGTCACTGCTGATATAATGCTTTCCCCAAAGGCTCTATTTTCTAGGTCATCAACTGTAAGTATTCTTTGAGGTGCGATTAATGGAGTTGTAATTGTGTGAGTTTCAAAGCCCTCTCTTGAGATAGTAACTCCATTAACTCTTGGTGCTACAAAAGGTGCAATTCTTCTCTTGCCCTTCTTAACGTCAAATTGTGCTGTCTTAGTAACTAATTTTTGGTCATTTTTTGCAGGGAAAAATGTGTCCCTTAAAAAAGTCTTTACAGGTTTTACATTTTCAATCCCTTTTAAAAGTGTTATAGTATCGTAATTTCCCATTATTTTACCTCCACATTGTCCTTAAGGATGATTCCTTTTTCTCTTAAAATTTCTTCTGCTGTTTCTGATAATTCTCCATCAAAGATTAAGGCTTTTCTGTTAAACATACCTTTTGCATAAGCAACTGCAAATACGTCCTCATCTGGATTTTCTACATCATCAGCTAAAATGCAATCAGGTTTTTCTGCTGATTCTCCAGAGCCTGCTCCGTTAAATTTTTTGTAATATCCCTTGGCATCCTTAGATAAGATTGTCCCTCTTTCTAATTTAGATGCCTTTTTGATTTTTGCTGACTTGGTTACTGGTGTAACTGCGATGTCATTGATTAGGTTATCAGCCTTAAATTCGTCAACTTTTGCGTATAGGTTATCCATTATTTAATCCCCCTTGTCTCATTTGCCATAGCCCCAATTAGCTTTGCAAACTCATCATCTTTATTTGAGTTTTTAACTTTTTCTTCCTCTGCGTCGTGTTCTACAACAAAGTCCTTGTCCTCTAAAAAGTCTTTAACCCTTTTTTCTCCTTGCTCTTTTTGGGCCTTAAGGATATTCATAGCTAACTTTTCAGGACTTTCAAAAGTTTCAAACTTTGCCTTGTTTACAAGGTCCTTGAATCCATCAATTTCTAAATTTTCAATATTTTGGATTCTTTCTCTTTCTTCTTTTCTGCCTTCTTCTTTTCCCAGATTCATAACTTCGTTATATAATTCGGGATGTTTTTCTTGTAATTCTTTTAGATCCATTACAACTTCCTCTCTTTCTTCTTGATTTTTATTGATTATATTTAAAATTTCCTTTGACGGAATTTTTAAATCGTTGAAAAAACTATTTGACACTAAAGCCTCTTCTTCAAACATGATTTCATCTGCAAAGTTCTTTTCTAAAGCTTTGGCTGAGTTAAACCAAGTCTCATTATCCATTAGGTCCTTTAGTTCCTCGTCACTTAAACCAGTTTTCTCCTTGTAAGCATTTCTTATAGCCTCATCAACTGTCTTAAGCATATTGCTTGTAGAGTCCATGTCCCTATTGTCGCCACTTGCATAAGATGACGAATTGTGAATCATGATAAATCCCATAGGAGATATCTTGACCTTGTCTGCTGCCATGGCTATCCATGATGCACAAGATCCTGCAAATCCCACTATCTTAGCAGTGACTTGTCCTTTGTAGTCCTTAAGTGCTGTAAATATTTCGCTTGCATCAGTAACTGACCCGCCACGTGAGTTGATTACAACTTCTATGTCCTCATCGTCATTTGATAGATCGGCAAAGTCCTTTGGACTTGTGCAAGTATAACCCCAATACCTATACATATCGGCTAGATCATCAGATACAATCTCGCCTTTTAAATTAATTATTTTCATCTTCTCCACCTCCTCTTAGTCTTTCTTCTTTCTTGCTTTGTCTCATATTTTGATAATAGTCTCCGCCTGTAAGTTCTGTGGTTTCCCTGCTTCGTGTTGAGAATCCCTCCTCAACTCTTCTTGCAGCCGCATTTACCTCTTTTAGTGGGTCAAGTTGACCTTGTGTTGGTCCAGACCACTCACTCCCACAGTAGGCCTTATGGATAATTGGGTCATCAAAAAAGCCTGGTGCTTCAATCCTGCCTTTAGCAACTGCCTCTGTAAGCCATTGCTCATAGATTGGTTGGCAAAAATCGGATATGAACCATTCCCTACGCATTTTAAACATTTTCCAAGCCTCCAAGAGTGCCGCCCTTGATGCCGAGTAAGATGAGTCAAACTGTTTCATGAGTAGGTCATAGGGTATTTCAAGTGATGCCCCCATTTGCTTACAGATAGAGCTCACAAATCCGTCAAAGGCCGTATTTGGTCTGCCAGGATTTACTTCTTTAGCTTTTTCTCCTGGTCCCAATTGGACTACTGCACCATTTCCAAGTTCAATTACGTTTGGATCCCCGTCTTCAATTCTTTGGTCCTCTGGGATTGACTCCCCAAGCATTGGCTCTTGGTAGTTTTCCTGCTCCATTTCGATAAATACTGTAAACATACCGTTTATAACTGCTGCCATTAATTCTGCATCAGTATATCTGCCTAGTTGTTTAAGTGGTTCAATGACACTTGCTAGGACTGGGACCCCTCTAGTTTGCCCTGGTCTTTCTGACTCCATTATGTGGATGACATTGGCAAGTCCAGTCTTTCTCCCATAGGCAGGTATCCTGTCATACTCCTCTCCAAGCATCGAGGACATAGCCCCTGGGTGCTTTCTGCAAAAATAATAGGCTACTGGCTCTCCATACTTCCCAAACTCAATCCCAGATACAATATTTTTGTCATTGGTCTTGGAGTTTGGAGTCCTTACCCTATCACTCTCAATTAGTTGGATTGATATCTGATAGGGAAATTTGTGTTTTTGGATCGCAGGTAGAAGGACAAAAGCATCTCCACTTAAAAGCTGAGATAGGATTGCAAGTTGTTGGAGCTCATAAAAATTATTTTTCTTTTCTGCATCGCATAGCTTGGACTCACTCCAAAGGGCAAACTCTCTTTCAATTTGTCTTTCTTTTTCCTCTGCCTCATCATCTGTAAGATTAAGCACATCAGTATCAAGTCTTGCCTTTAATCTAAGACCACCGCCAACTACATTAGTCCTTATGGTTTTAATTGCACCAGTTGCAATTGGTGCTCCCCCCATATAGAGGTCTCTTGACCTTTCTCTTAGTAATCCTATATTTTCGTCAATATCCTCTTTAGGGCTGCCCGAATAAGACATCCAACCAATTAGAGATTTTTTTATTGTGTTGGCACCATGGTTTCCATAGCCAGAGTTCTCAAGTTTTTTTCGTTTAAAAACATCAATGATTTTCATTTTTCTCACCTCCTCCACTAAAAAAGGACTGTCCTATAAATCTCTAGGTACAATCCTTACTGTTCTCCTACCACCGCCGCTTGTTCCATCAATCTCGTTGGTAGCCTTATTGTATTTATTCTCCCAGAATTCGATTTGTTGTCTTACCTCTGGGAGATCTGCTCTTCTAAGTTCTCTTGTCCCCACCTTATAACTTTGACTTGTTGCCAGTGCAGCCTCTGCATCTAGCCACATTTTAAGTCTTTCTTCGATAAATTCTAAGTCATAAAATGGTCGTCTTGTAGTTCTTACAGTCCTTTTGATATTGTCCCCCTCCTTCTTCTAGGTCTCTTATATGCTTGGGTATATCTTTCAGTATTTCCCCTGTTTTTTTCTAGAGCATCAAAGTTAGGGTTAAAAATTTCCATAGCTGCAGTCGCATAGTTTCTACAGTCAAGTGGCTCGTTTCTAACTCCAGGCTTTACTATCCATTCTCCTTTAGGTTTTCCCTTGTAATACCTAATTCTAAAAGATTCTGATGTTATTCCATCAAAAAACTTCTCGTCGTATCCTTTTTCTTTTTCTATTGGAAAATGACAGTAGCCTTCGCCCTCAAATTCTATTTTAAGTCTTGATGATATACTTGCCTTTCCCTGGTCTACTCCCAGAGAAAAAAGTGCAGCTTTTTGTCTGTTGTTTCTTGTAGGATTGCTTATAAATGGCACTCCCTCGCCACCTTTACCCTTGATGGCAAAGATTCTGCGGTGTTCTCTTTGCTTTGTAAATTTATATACCTCTTGGGTGTAGTGACCACCAGAGTCTATACAAGTCGATGCAATCATAATTCCACTGCCATCGGGAAACTTAAATTCTCTTTTTAAAAATTCGTCCAGTTGGATCCATACTGCATCTTGGCCAGGGTCCCCATAAAAGACATTGTAGAGGATTCCCCAAGATTCTTTTCCATGCCCCCATCCAACGACTTCCATTTCTAGTCTGTCGTCTTGAACGTCCACTCCACAAGTAAGGAGTAAGACATCGTCAGGGACTTCGGCATTATACCTTTCACGTCTTTTTATAAGTTCTCCTGCATCAGTGTCGTCAGGCTCTTCCCATGACTCGCCTAGTGCAGTGTTTATCCAAACCTTTAATTTTTCAGTGGACTTTTTTGCCTCTCGGAAGTCCTCAATTATGTCCTCCCACTTTTTCCATGGACTGGCTAACTCGTTGAGGTGGAAACCTCTCTTTTTGGTGTCATCTCTTTCAGCAATCCAAGCCCCCTCTTGTTTTTTCCAAACATTTTCAGGAAATCTTTCCTTACAGTGCTCACATTCCATGGTCACATCTTCAAATCTGATTTTTGACCACTTGTAGGGTTGGAGTCTACCACACTTGGGACATCTTACATTCCACTCCTCTTTACTGGAGTCCTCATATTCCAACTCAATCCTTGATAGGTGTTTTATGGTTGGAGTTGATACCATGACGATTTTCCTATTCCAAAAAGTCGTCGTCCTTTTTATCGCAAGATCCAAAGGGTCCCCTTCTTCTCCTGCTGAGTGCGGGAACCTATCAACCTCATCAGCAAGTACAATCCTTATAGGTCTACTTGCTAGAGATGATGGTGAGTTTGCCCCTACCATTGTTATGTGGCCCCCAATAAATTTTTTATGGGTAATTGTATTTCCCGAGTTACGAGTTTTTTTATCTGCAAATTTATCTTTTATTGCAGGTGTATCTCTAATCATTGGATCAAGTCTGTCCTTAGAAAAGGACTCCGCCATATCCAAGGTAGGTTGTACAAGCATAATCGGAGATGGGTCATAGTCAACATAATAGCCAATGGTATTGAGTAAAAGCTCTGTCTTACCTATTTGAGCCGATGTCATAAGGACAACTCTCTCAGTCTTTGGGTCTGAGATAGCGTTCATAATTTCTCTTTGATACTCGGCTCGACTTGTGTACCACTTACCAGGTTCAGCCGATGACTCTCTTGACAAAAATCTATATTCATCAGCCCAGTCTGATATAGCAAGTTTAGGTGGAGGTGCAAGGACTTTACTTATCTTTCGGAATAGTTTTTCCGTCTTGTTCAATTTCCTCTGCCTCCTCTATGTACTTTTCAGATCTAAATTTGACAGGGTCGTAGTCACTTAGTTCTGTGAGGGCTTCTGTTATTTTTTCTTCCAGGATTTCTTGTAGTTCTGGAATGTCATCTATGCCTAAAAGGATTGGTGCAGTCTTAGATGGGATTGATAAAAGTTTTGACCTAAAGTTTGACAGCATATCTGTCATAACTTCTTCTACAATTTTTGCATCGTGAAGATCTCCTCTCATCTCCCCAAGTATCAATTCAGCCTTTTGTCTTTTTGCCCTTTCGTGCAGAAACTTTTCTTTATCAAGGCTTGCCTTGTCAGAGTTATCCTCTGCCTCATTACCAATTTTTATTGACCTTATGTATGCATTGATAGTTGGCACTAAGTCGTAGGATCCATTTTTTAATTTTGGAATTACTCCCTCTTGTGCCATTTGCCTTACTCGTCTATCAGTCACACCAATTATTTGACCGATGACTTGAGCAGTAACAACTGTGTTTGATAAATCCGCAATTCTTTTTGACATATTCTCACCCCCTGTATAACTTAGTAGCTTTGTAGAGGGCTTAAATCGTGTAAGTAAGGTGTAAATTTATCAGGAGGACAAAAAGTGACAAACTTTTTGCATGAACAATAATTAATGGTACATCATTTGTTTATAAACCAAAAGGATTCGTGCGTGGCAATTGGTGACTTAAGCCCTCTACAAAAATATTAAATTATCATACTGGCTCGCCCACCCACAGCCCTCAATTTGTATGTATTGTCCCCGATGCTGCCCTCGTAAGATCAGCACCAACCAATTATTTTTATTGGCGGAAGTGGAGGGATTCGAACCCTCGATACCCTAAAAGAGTATATAGGATTAGCAATCCCACGCATTAAGCCTAACTCTGCCACACTTCCACATTTAATTTCTTTTTCTAAATCAATTTTATGAGCTTTTTTCTTTTAATCTTCTTTTCTAAGTCCGGTGTTTTTAAAAATATCGGACTAACCCATTCTGCTAATCTGCTTTTTTGCCATTCTCCCGACTAAACTCGTTTTTTCTCGTCTAAGTTTGAGATTTGTTTTTGGTTGATTTATGGTTTTTACACGATTAACTCACGATTAAAACCTCTATTTTAAGCCATTCCGTTTTGGTTTCATTATGGCTTAGCCTCGTTTTCTCTCGTTTCACTCTCGATTAAAAACAAAAGAGATAAACAGTTTTTCCGTTTATCTCTTAAGGTTTTATAATTTATTTTCTTTTATTCCATTTAGCAGTAATTTCTCTATCTATGCCATCTTTGCTAAATCCCCAAGCATGTAGCTTGAGGTTACAATTTCTGCAAATAATATCGGCAGAGTAAGCTATTCCAACAGTTCGATTGTATTTTATATCTGGTCTGCCACCACAAAAAGGGCAATTTTTAAGTCTATAATTGTTTCTCATCTTTCCCTCTTTTTGATTCAATTTTTGACCTCTTCCACAAATGGCTTAGTTAAGCCTTTTGGGTAGGAAGTCCTTTAAAAAATCCTTGTGGCTAGAGATATTTCGGGCTCGCCTCGACCCGCAATCCTCTTAAACTCTCCAAAGTACCTTTTAAAATAACTTTTGAATTGAAAATAAGTAATTAATATTGGTTTTAATATAACACGCGACCTACAGGCACCCTGTGAAGAGTAGTAAGAGTTTATCCTTGTAGCCTGCAGACTAACAATCCACTACAAGTATAAAGCCTCCACGAATGGAGACCTTATATCTAAACTCTTACACTACTATAATACCACAGACTATACTCTACTTTACTCTACTCTTTTTAAAGCTTGACCATGTATCTTATAAACGGCTTGAATGCTATAGTCTAGCCTGTAAGCAATCTCTTCCCACTTCATGCACTCCAGATATCGCATTGACATAATAACCTTGTAAGGTCCGTCAAGCTTATCGATAGCAGTCTTTGCCTTCTTCTTCTCGCAGATTAAATTATCAATATCCTTTGTGATTTCTTTCTCCAGGTCTAAGATCCTTATGATTAAGTCCTCTTGTTTATTGCCCTGCTTAGATACCTGGACTACATCAGTCTTAATCTGCATACCCTTAACCTGCAACCTATTAGTCTTTAGACTCTCTAAAAGCCTAAGCTTGGAATTAATTAAGTGGTCGAGATATATAATCTCCCTAAACTCTTTCTTTGTCATTGGCATTCTCCAAGTAATCAATAACCCAATTAAGGTGGACTCTTGCTTTCTTTAAATCCTCAATACCATTCTTATTTTTGTATCGGATTACATACTTTAAAACATTACCGACACAATACCCCTCAAATCCATTACCAGTACTAGACTTAATGAGATCTACCGTCTCATAAGGTTCCAATCCCTTTAAGGCATAGTGCTTAGGGTGGTGGACATTGTTGCTAACTTTTATAGTCTTGCCTGCATCAATATATTTGTCGTCGTCTCTCAATTTGCTGCCTCCTTAATCCTCTTAATTCTTGCCTTTAAACTTTCCAAGACGTAATTTTGCACGCCCTCTTTTCTTCTCAATGCCTCCATGACATCCTCGTCCCTTGTGCCCCTTGTTACCAAGTGGTGGATAATGACCTTTTCTTTTTGCCCTTGTCGGTGTAATCTTTTATTGGCTTGAGTGTATAACTCGTAATTCCAGTTGAGGCCAAACCAAATGACGTGATTACCACCTTCTTGCAAGTTAAGCCCGTAAGCACTAGATGCAGGATGTGTCAAAAGTACATTTATCTTTCCGTCGTTCCAATCTTTTTGATCTTCCTTGGTCTCTAACTTTCTGTAATTAATTTTATTTTTCTTTAAGGCTTTTTCTAATCTTTCAAAATCGTGTTTAAAATTATAAAAGACTAAGACATTTTTGCCCTGTAATTGCTCCAGGGTTTCCATAAATGCCTCTATTTTACAATTATGAATCTCGTGAACTGTCCTATCCCCGTCATAGACTGCACCATTTGCAAGTTGTAAAAGCTTAGTAGATAAAGCAGCCGCCGAAGTGGCATCGATGTAATCTTCATTTTCAATTTCTAAAACTGCATCTCTTTCCATCTGCAAATAAGCTTTTTCCGCCTTACTATCTAAGACCACTGGAATTATATTGTCGGTACATTCTGGTAACTCTAAATAATCATCGGCTTTCATAGAAATACAAATATCCGATATTTTTTCTGTAACTTCTTTTTGTGTAAATTTCCTTGGCTTGTAGTTAAATCCCATATAGTCCCCCTCAAAGTAGGCATTTCTGAAACTATAAAAAGATGGACTAAGCCTTTTTCCCTCATCAAGCAAATAAACCTGGGACCATAAATCTAAAAGACCATTGGGGCTTGGTGTCCCTGTAAGCCCAATTAATTTTTTAATGTGTGGCTTAATCGATGCCAAAGCCTTAAACCTTTTTGATTGATGATTTTTAAAACTAGAAAACTCGTCACATACCACCATATCAAAGGGCCATGCGTTTTTATAATAATCGACAAGCCAGACGACATTATCACGATTTATGATGTAGACATCGGCAGGTGTATTTAAAGCCTTTATCCTTTGCTTGGCACTTCCCAAGACTGTGGAAAATCTCAAAAACTTTAATTCGTCCCATTTCTCAATCTCGTTTTGCCAAGTTGCCTCTGCAACTTTTTTTGGTGCTATAACCAAAACCTTGTTGATTTTAAACTGGTCATACATCAATTTTTTAATTGCAGTTAAAGAAATCAAAGTCTTACCCAAACCCATGTCAAGAAATAAGCCTAAGTTTTCTGTATCTAAAATTCTATCCACGCAATAATTTTGGTACTCATGTAATTTCACGTAAAAACACCTTCACATCTTCCAGGCCATAAAGCAGATACACCTCATGCCCTAACTCTTTAAATCTTCTACGCTGTAATTTTTGTAAAGCCGATGGTCGACCTTTTTTGGTTTTCAACTCCACAAAGTAAATCCTCCCACCGGGAAGAAAAATTATCCTATCTGGCACACCAGAATTTCCTGGCGACACAAATTTATAAGATCTCCCACCAAGTTTTTTTATATTATCATTTAGAAATTTTTCTATGTCTTTTTCTAACAATGGTCTCTCCTCTAAAAAAATTTTTTATGGAAACCAACTCTTATATATTATTAGCTAACCTATAAATATAGAAAATATAGATATTCTAGACCCATATAGGAGTCTATATTTTCTATATTACCTATATTTTTATACTCTATAGGAAATAGGTGTTACTTGGTTTCCAAAGTAACTTAACTTGTGTTATTTACTGATTTTTGACGGCAACCAACTTTTTTTACTTGGTTTCCATTCGATTTTTTATGGCAACCAACTTTTTTCGCCATGGAAACTTTCTTTTTGGACTTGGTTTCCATAAAATCTTAAAATAACCTATAAAATTTTCTATATTTTCTATTTTTAGAAAAGTTTTAAAATCTTATAGAAGTTGGTTGCCATAAACACTCAATGCTTGATGTCTACTAGTTTTAAGCGGCAACCAACTATATTTTTAATTTAGCCTTGATTTTCATATTTTTTCGGGTCGTAAATGATAACGCGACTTCTTTCAAAACCTTTTTGTTTGCCATATGAACCATAATATCTTGGATTTTTATTTCTAACCCAACCTTTTAATCCAGTTAAAATTCCGTTTAATTCTATGGAGTCTTTCTTTTTAAGATACTTTAGATCTCCACCAAGACACACTTGCCATATCTCTGCAATGCAGACTTTCTCCCTTTCTACAAGTTCAATCTCGTCACTTGCTTTAAAAGATCCTGCTATAAAAGCTCTTTGGTCTCTCGGCTCTAAATCGTACCAATTTTTAGGGATTTTTCTGTTGAGAAATTCCGCAATCATGCCTTCTTTTGGATCTTCGTCTTTATATAATTCTTGCATTTCTTCTGCTATAGCCTGTGCTTCATCGGATAAAATTAATTCCTCTCCAAGGACAAAATAGAAGTGGGCTTCTGCCCAAATTTGGTCTATTTCATCATCGAGATCTTTAAAAATATCCTTAGTCGGTGGAAGTTCTCCAACTCTTACAGGCCAAAATCTCCTTGACCCAGTAGCATCTTTAAGAAAACTTTCTGAGTTTGTAGATCCAAAAAAGACACACCTTCTAGGGTACTTGTTGGTCCTCTTCCCATAAGCCTCTCTGTAAATATCGTGAGTCTTAGATAAAAACTGCTTAACAGTTTCTGTCTCTGACTTGGTAAGGGCAGACAACTCTCCTACTTCGTTTATGAGAGTTCCCTGGATAAGTTCTGCAGCCTCTTTACCCTCGAAGGAGTACAAACTATCGCTGAACCATTCTCGCCCTAATTTTGACAAGAATGTGGACTTACCAATTCCTTGAGGTCCAGAGAAAACAATCATGGTATCATACTTAACACCCTTAGAAGAAAAAGCCCTTGCAATTGCAGCCGATAAAGATTTTTTCATTATCTCTTCTGTATAAATGTTCTGTTCTGCCCCAAGGTAGTCATGTAATAGAGTTCCAATTCTCTCCTTGCCGTCCCATTCAAGACCAAGGATATACTCCTTTACTGCGTTTCTTCGATTGTTAAAAGCAACAACTTTCAAAGCATTTTCTATCTTGTCTCTTCCAGTTATCCCATATTCCTTTTCTAATCTTAAAGCCAATTGAGCATCATCCACATCGGACCACATTCTAGTCTCGTCGCCTTTCTCCCAAGGCAGTGGCAACTGAACCATGCCTCTGTTGGCAAACTCGTCAAGAAAAATCTTTCCCTTAAACTTTGGATCACTCTCAAGTATCAAAGTAATGTTAGCCATTGTTTTCTCATAATTTCCCTTACCATCAACTGTGAGGTGCTTTCGCCATTCCCTGTCAGCAAGTTCAGACTCTTCAACTTCTTCACTGGGCTCAAAATTGGGCTCAGTGGAATCTCCCTCGATGACATCAAAATAACTTTGGGAATCCTCTTGTCTCTCACGATTTAAAAGCTCAACAACCTTTCCGTCATTTCTCGCCAAGTCTTTCATTGCCGTTGTCGATGGCAGAGTTGCAACTGGAGTTCCCTCTGCAGCTTCTTCGTCCAAATCCCCAAATTTGTGCAACCTTACAAGGTCCCAGGCATTAACCAGTTGACCACCGCAAGGATCCGTAGCATGGTGTGAGAAAAGGAATTTTCCGTCCTCGTAGATTATCGCACCGCCAGTAGTTGACCCTTGAAGGTAGGTAAATCTCTTGTCATCGTCTGTCTGGTCATAGGCCCTTGGGATAAACTCCTCCATAGCAGAGTAAATGTCATAAGTCCTACAAAAAGCACCAATAATACCTGGCTTAGTAGTAGGGTCTTGTTGCTTAGTGATATCTCGTCTGTGGTCAATATCCACTCCAGGGACTTGTGGCCAAGATGATACATCTCGCCAGTCCTCGTATTTACCAAGCACACCATCAGCCGATAAAAGAGGTTTATCCTCGTATCTAAAGACATAAGTTGAGTCACTAGAGCAAGATGGCCAGTACATAAGCCTTTCTGGCTCAAAAGTTGTCGGGTCAGCCATGTGGATGCCAATTTGCTTTGCCATGTACCTTGCAATAGGCTCGTACTCGTCAGCCGATACAGACCTACTAAGAGGTAAGATTATCCTAAGCCTTGGCTTGTAGTCTGTATGCTTTCTAGTGGAGTAAATGACATAGCCACATCCCAAAGTCATTACTTTCTTAATTACATTTTCCGTCTCGCCTGTGGCGATGTTGTCAAAGTCCAAGGTTATTAAATCCCTGGACTCTACATTGTGAGCCTTACGTCTTACACCCTTTAAGGCACCACCGACAAAACCACCAACGTCCTTGAGGTCATCTTGCTTAGACTTCGGGAGTTTTAAATATTCCTCCAAGATCTCTGATGACCTGACGGGGGTTTCTAACTTTTTTATAAAATCCGAATAATTAATCTCTTGTCTTTGCCAGTTAGTTGACTTCCTACTGGCACCCACAGAGATTATTATCTTTCTGTCGTTAATCATCTAAATCAATCCTTCATGTAGTAATCACTCTCAAATCCTGCACCCCTTAAAATCAATCCAGGTGCCCATTTAATATCCCTTGATAGGACCTCGTTGATCTCGTCTAATGTGTATTCCTTATCTGCCTCCATAACCACCTCGTCATGTATGTGCATTACGACTTGCTCAAAGGGATAGTCCTTGTAAAGATTTAAAAGGGCATGTGCTAAGCAGTCACGGGCGATAGCTTGTACGCAGTTTTCCGTTAATTTCCCACCATAAGTGGACTCTTCCGAGAATTTACGATTTACACCAATTCCCATAAAATAAACAGCCATCTTTCCAAATTGGCTTTCCTTGAGGTGTGGTTTTGGATAGTAAAGACTTCTGCCAGATGGGAGTTTAATCGCCAAGTAGGATAAGCCATAAATCGGGTCAATCTCTAAGGATAAATCCAAGCACTTAACTCGTCTTGGCTCTCCAGTCTGTACAACACTTACTGCTGCGTTTTCCAGGTCATACCAAAATCGGACTATGTTTTTATTGGCTTGTCTCCATCTGTTTTTGATGTCGTCTAACTCCTCGTCACTAAGTCCCATTTTGTCAGCACCCATGGCTTTGAGGGCACCAACACCGCCTTGATAACCAAGAGCCAACGTGGCGACTTTGCCTTTTTGCCTAAGTACATACTCGGGATTGCCCTTGGCAATTTTTTCAATGGGAACTCCAAACATTTGAGATGCAGTCGCTTCATAAATTTTTCCGTGGGATGCAAAAACCTCATTTACCCACTCTTCGCCTGCAAGCCATGCGATTACTCTTGCTTCTATGGCAGAGTAGTCGGAAATTATAAACTTTTTCCCGTCACAGGGTATAAAGGCAGTCCTTATAAGTTGACTTATGGTATCAGTGACATTTCCAAAAAGCATCTCTAGTAATTCCTTGTCTCTATCTTTTACGAGATCCCTTGCAAGGGATAAATTCTCGATGTAATTTCTCGGTAGGTTTTGGACCTGCACAAGCCTACCTGCCCATCTGCCTGTACGATTAGCCCCATAGCATTGGAGTAGCCCTCTCATTCTGTGGTCCTCACAAGCACAGTCAATCATGGAGTCATATTTTTTAAGACTTGTTTTAGATAACTCTTGCCTTAACTCCAAAAACTCCCTGACCTCATCAGGCAGGTCATTTCTTCCAAGCAGGTCAGCCACAGTTACCTTTCTTACGTTGTCGACCTCTGGGAAATACTTTTGCAGCCAAGGAAGTATTTGAGCAACAGAGTTTGGATTCTCAAGTCCAGATATCTCCTTGGCTCTTTCCACTTGTTCCTCTGTGAGTAAATCGTTGATGGCGATTGCCCCTTTTACCAGGTCAAAGTCCACCTCAACACCTGCTGCATTAGCCTCGTCAGATATTGCCCAAATGACTTGTTCCTGCCTTGGCACTGGGATTGACTCCAGTCTTTTGTAAATCTCCATTTCTGTAACAACATCTTGGCGACAGTACTCTATGAATAAATCCCATTTTTCTTTGTCATGGCTCGGTAGGTTTCTAGTCCTGCCACCATTGGCTTTAGTAGGCCTACAAGGTAAGCAAAAATATCTAATAAGAGCCTTACCAGTCCTAAGTTTTTGCTTTTCCTCTGGTAGTCCAATTGCCTCTCCAGTAGCTGCAAGACCTGCAGGGTAACCGAGATACATGGCATGAAACATCGTGCAATGCCAAGCCATTCTGTCTCCAACATCAAGACCATAAGCCTTAAGACAGTTGTACTCAAAAGCCGCATTGTAGGCATGCTTGATGACCTCATCATCTGCCATAGCATCTATGACCTCATCAGGAATTTTATCTCCTGCAGTTAGATCCACCACCTGAACTGGACCAAAATCTATGGAGTAGGCAAAAAGTAAAATGTCAAAACTATGGTCAAGGCAATACTTATAAAGCCCAGACTTTCCAAGGTCAATCTCTGAATAGGTTTCAATATCTATGGATAAATCTTTCATTTTTCATCCCCTCTTTCAGGTATTGATGTACTTGCAAATTTGCAAATTATATCGAATAAAGCTTGTCTTAGTCCTTCTTCCAATTCTGAGAAATCACAATAATTTGTGCTGATGAGACATTTTTCTGATTTATTAATAGCAGCTAGAATTTTAGTGCCACTTTCGATACAGAAATCAGAATCATCTTCTACAACTTTAAAATCTTTACCATGATAAAAACTTAAATTATCTATTGCTTCTTTAAATTCTGAAATTTTCATTTTTAGCCCCCATTAAATAATTGGTATGCTACCCTTGTATAACCCATGTTTTTTCAGTTTTTTAAGAGTTGCTACCTGCTTCTTATTAATTGTTTTATAAACTATAAAATGTTCTGCACAATTTCCCCATACCGAAACACTTTTTGTAAGACCCAATAGCCAGTTTAAATAATCGCAATAGTATTCTCTAGGACACATATCTTCGATTTCTTGTTTTGTCTTATTTAATTTCTTGCAAGCTAGGTCTAATGCTTTCCCCTGGTGAGAAGGTACTGCATATTCAACTGTCCCATCTTCTAAAATCAAAACTTCCAGGTAGTTTATAAATGTTTCTTGATGTTTTTTAATATCAAACTTGGAGTATAAATTGTATTTATCTTCCAAATGCCTATTTACCATTCTTCATCCGTCCCAAAATAAAATTCTGTTATTTTGCTTGATTCTTCCTTTCCATCTTCAGCTAGTAATTCACCATCAAGAATTTTTTTAATTTCTTTTTCTACTTCTCCTGTATCTGCTTTTTCTTTTGTGTTTTCGTATTCGCTATTAGTCATCCATATGACTGTTTCGTAAGTAAATTTACACTTAACTCTTTTCATTCTTCCACCTCTTGTGTGTTTAATACTAATTGACAAAATAAACTACAATCTTCTAATATTTCTGTTTGATTTCTTCCAGCATCTGGGTCTAGTTCATCTAAGAAAACTCCATTTATACAACTAGCTCCAATTTCTCTCTCCAGTTTTGCTCTTTTTTGAAACACTTCTGGAAAGTCTTTTCTAATTTTATTCCAATATCCCTTGCCACCTTTAACACACCCAACGCAGTTGTTGTTATGGTAGCCGAGCTTATACATTTTAGGTCTTTTAATTCCAAGCTGTTTTAATAAAGCATGGCAATTTTCCTTGGTTAAACCTTTTTCTATTAGTGGGAAACGATGATTAGCTTCAATAACATTTTTTACAATTCTATCTGCTCTATGTTTTTCTGATAAATCATAACCCCATATATAAGTTGGTTTTTCTTTAAGATTTCCCTGTTCCCAATTTTCTCTTACTTGCTTTTTTAATATTGTTGTGCACTTTGCACCATATACGCCATTAATATATTTATATTTTTTGCAAACCTCTTCTACAGTTTTAAAATCTTTTGATTGTATAATTTCGACTTCCATTCCTAGAGCTTTTTCGCAATCTTTAATAAATCTTAAAGTGTCTGGTTCTTGGTCATCTATGTGGATATAAATAGCTTTATCCAATTCGTTTTTGAGCAAATATGCTGATATAAAACTTGATACACCTGCACTAATCCAACAAATATTCATTTTTAAATCCTTTATATTTCATAAAATCACTCCGTTCTACTCCGTTTTGCTCAACTCTTCTCAACTTTTTTATAACAAAATATGGGGTCGAGATTACCGACCCCATCCTTAAATCTTAGTATGGTAGACCTGTTAGAGGGTCAATTCCGCCTGCACCTATTTCGTCATCTTCGATTGCAGAGAAAGCCTTATTTGCATCAAAGCTAAATCCTAGAGCCTCATCGTCCTTAACTTTTTGGATCCCATTAAGTCCAAGTCCAATGCCTTTAGATTGATTGTTGTAAGCGTAGATTGATAATGCTACATGACCCCAACAACCTGAGTAGACTTGAGACCTATCCATAATTGGTTGGACTCTAGTATCCATTACAGCAGGTGGATAATTTTCTCCTGCTGAGGCTGTAAATACCCAGTGACCTTGACATTCTGGACCATAAGCTTGTCCTGTTGGAGATGCACCATCGCCATCATGCACAGGGATTTTTGGTTGGATAACACCCTTTAACTTTCCGTCTTTTTCTGACTCAATTTCTGCTTTAATTGCAGCCATTAATTTTTTGTAACCTTCTGTGTCTGTCTTTGGTAATAGACATGTAACAGAGTACTTCTTTTGTCCTTGTTGATTTTCCCTTGGATCAAATACTGATACATATGATAATCTCACTAAACTTGTTGTAAATTCTCTTGCCATTATAATTTCTCCTTTATTTCTCTAAATTTTTTACAGTCTTTCTAAAATCTTAACTATTATATTTCCGATTTTTATTCTCTCTTGATAGGACTCAGTTTCTTTAAAATCTTCCAAGTACCTGTCAATCATCATTTCGTAAACCCCTCTTTTAAACTCTTGAGGTTTAATTTCAGGAATTTCTAAAACCTTAATTACTCTCTTACCATCAACCTCATCAATTTTTAAGACCTCTCTGTTTTCAAGTCTTTTTAAATAAATCCTAACTACCTTCTTTGTAGAATTAAGAGCATTTGCAAGTTCTTCGTCATCTGCAAATGGGTTATTGTCTACATACTCAACTAACTTATCTAATAAAGTCATAATCTTCCTCACTTTCTAAATTTCCTAAATTTCTAATTGATTACTTCTTCAAATCCTAAATCCTTAACATAAGGATCTCTCTTGTCGCTTTCTTCTACTAGAGTTGGCTTTCCTTGAGGTTTTATGATTTGTCCTTTTAGGATTTCCCCAAACTCTTTCTTTCCAACTAACTTTTCTAACTTGGATAGGCTAAGTGGTTGTCTTTCGTAAAGCATAGCCTCATCAAATCCACTCTCTTGTAAAATCTCAAAGGCCTTATCTTGGTCTACAAAAGCACGATTTGACCTGCCCTCAACTGCCTTATATCCTGGTATTTCTTCTCCAGCTAAAATTGACCTTAGTGCTTCATCTTCCAGGTCTTTTATCCAGTCGATTAGACCTATTGTTTCTTTAAGATACTTGGATATATCCTCATTTGATATCAAGGCTAAGTCTTTTTCCATTACAGGCTTCAACTCCTCAACTGCCTCAAACATTTTACTTGCCCTTGCAGGACACCTGGATTTTGCCTTACAAAATCTGCAATGCTCGCCCTCTTTTAAATCGTCTGACCCGTGGTAAGCCTTGTCTGCAATAGGTTTTACACTATCGCCAAATTTTAAGAGGTCTTCAATGCTTAGTTCCCAATCAAGGATTGAGTCCAGTCTTGGTTGGATAATTGTAAGCCTTATATTTTTGATGTCGTAAAACATTGAGTAAGCATTGTAAGCGCCAAGACCATAAAGCATGAGTTGAGGATTTTCTTCTGGACTTACTGGGACACCCTTGCCATACTTAAGGTCAATGACTTGCATAGTGTCGCCATAAATCATTATGCAGTCACAAGTCCCAAATCCCTCTGGCACCCATGAGGAGAAGTCCACCCTCTCCTCGATGTTGACATAAGGCAAATCCTTATAAGCTAGTGCCCTCTTTTTGATCTCGTCGAAGTAGAGGTCTGTGTATTTATCCATCTCATCCTGCCAGTATTCTGACTTCTTAAACTTATCCATAGCAGCCTTAAACTTCTTTGGACCAATGCCTTTCAAAAAATATTTTTGGAGTTTAAGTTCTGCCACAGAGTGGGCAAGTGTCCCCTCTTTTGCATATTCAGAGCCCTGGTCCTCAAAGTTTTCCTCAAGGACCACAGAGCCGGGACAATTTATCCACCTGTGGGCTCCACTTGCAGATAATTTTGCGTGTACGTCAGGCATTAGACTGTGCCCCCAATTTCCCTAAGCTTTAGAGCAAAGGCATTGTATTGGTCCTCTTTTAAGTCTGGTAGGCTTGCAAGTCCAAATTCCTTGATTAAGTTACCAAGTTCAACCCTCTTTCCCTCTCTCGCAAGGTTGGCACAAGCAACTTGTATTTGCTCAAAAGTATAAGCAGGTGTTTCTGTTGGCACTGTCTCTTGTGCAGGTGCTTGTGCAGGTTCTTCCTTTGCTTTTTCAGGGCTTTCAGCCTTTGCTTGTGCAGGTCCTTGGGCAGATTCCCCTTTTGGGAGTGTGCCTGCAGGTGCTGTCGCTAAGGCATTAGATACCTCATCAATGCTCTTTAAACCTGATGTTGCAGGTGTGCAGTTGCAAACCCCTACAAGCCTTTCTAGGGCTCCTAAAAATCTTTCTTCAAAAGTTACTCTTACATTAATTTCCATAAAATCCTCCTATTTTTCTATGTCCTCTACAAATACTGGATATTTTTCCTTTAAAATATCTAAGATCATGCCTGCCAATTCTCTTATTTGAGGGTGAGCTGCCTTATCAAGTCTTAGCTTTAAAAAGTGCCTTAACTCCCTAAAATTCATAGTCATAACCAATGTTGTTGCAGTAGCATTTGGTAAAATGTCCCTTGCTTCTTCTGGTTTAAATTCTTGGCCTATTAAAAAATTGTAAGCCTCTTCAATTCTTGTTAGCATATCTCCTGCATAGGATTCCCCAAGTCTATTTCCAGGTATAAACTCGATGTCATCATATTTGACATACCTTGTAGACTCTTGAGAGTAGCTTGCAAGTCGGTGCCTTACAATTTCATTAGCTATGGCACGATTAGTCCTAACCTTAAAAGTAAGACTTCCGTGCTCCAACACACTTTCATGACCCCTCATAATTATCATTCGGATAAATTTCTCAGGATCTCCCTTAGGCTCGGATTGATAACAAACCCTGCCTGCGATTTCAATTTTTTCTGTTAACTCTTCATAACTTTGTGGGTTTAATAACTCCACTTTTTGTTTTCCTATTCTCATGCTTCCTCCACTCCAATAATGTGCTTAGTAGCTAATAATAAGTCTTTTGCTTCGTCAGACTCGATTTTTATAAAATCTTCACATTGCAGTTCTTGTTTCATGCCCTCTAAATTCCTTACAGGGCCGAACTTACCAGTTACAGATCCTTTCGCAAAATCACTGTTAGGTCCAAACATAAATAGAAAAATCTTATTTCTTTTCTTCATTTTTTCCTCCATTAAATCTTCTAACTCCATTGCAGGCCTCCAACAAATTTCTGGTATATAATCCGAGAGATCCACTGCAAACTGCCTGTAAATCTCTGGCACATAACACAGATGTTCCCATTTCCAGGTCTGCCTTAAACCACCACGTCTCCTACATGCAAACCACTTACCACCTCTATTGGTCAAATATTGTTGTTGTCCATCATTGGTTACCAAACCCGGTAAGGGTACAATAAATCTTTTTGACATTTCTAACTCCTTTTTGTGATATACTAAAAGCAAATATTAAATTATTTTAAGTCCTTGAGTTTTAGCCGACCTGGGACTTTTTTCTATGCTCTTCAATCCATGCCTGTGTTTGCTCGATAACATCGTAGGTGCAATCCTGTAAGCTATCCCACCTAACATTTATAAAAAGTTTCGGTAATCGGGGATTTATAAAGACTACTGTAAAAAATTCCTCTTCGTTGTTGTAGCCAATCCCCCTTACGTCGTTACCAGTTAAGTCCTCAATGATCCTTTGGTAAAAATTTATGCTTGCTATTCTTGGACTCTCGATGTCCAAGAAGTCAAAGCTTGACTCAATATTTTTGGATATACTCATCTCTCCACCTCCTAAAATTTTCGACTGTCAGCGACATTTACTCCTAAGATTAGACCTCTCAATTCGTCATCTTCGTAGACTTGGCAAAAGCTTGTATTTCCTAAAAGTTCTTTGGATAGCTTCAACTCGTAATCCTTGTCAAACCATTTAAGTCTTTTCTCATCGAGGTATATGCTATGACCTTCTTTTTCTGTTTCCAGTTTTATAAGGTCCTTGGAATCCTGATGAGGGGATCTTGTAACTTTAACCACTGGTAGACCTTCTCCTGCTATGGCTTTAAACCAATCAAAGCGGGATTTTTTAAAATTAAAGGGATTTTCTTTTGGTACGGCCCAGACAGACACCCCGTCAGTTATCCAATCGTATTTCCTGTCCTCAACATCCATGTCAATAACTCTGTTATTCTCCTTTTTGAGGTAAATCCTTATAAGCTCGTTATACACTTGTCTTAGTTTCATCTATTGCTCCTTTCTTTTTAAATCAAATATTTTTTCTGCTACCTTGCTTACATTGACCCCTGCCTTAGTCAGGTCTGGGTCGTCAAAGATTAAATCATTATTATTTAGGTAAAGTAAATTTGTCCGATTTACTTTTACAAGATTGTCAATATCAAAGTTTGACCTATCTCCATCGGCAAAGATAACTGCTTCATTTTTCTTAAGCTTTACTCCGTGAGCCTTTTCATAGAGATAGCGATGGTATAGCACCCACTTATTAGGCTCAGCTATCTTTATCAGTTTGTAGCCATCTTTATTATCAATTCTTGTAGATCCTATTGGTCTGTGGTTTTTTGGTATTTCTCCCTTTTTAAACCAGGTCTTTTTGACCTTTTCTTTGACTTCTTCCGACATTCCCTTTCCCTTGTTCCAGGGCACATCGCCTTTTCTATAACAGCCAGAGTTGGGAATTGCTTTTTTGGGAAATTTATATTTGTGCCTGACATTTAGTAGATTTCTCGCCGATACATCAAAGCCAAATTTATCCTTTACCATCTTCGATATTTCCTTATTTTCGTAGTAAGGGTAAATCTCTCTAATAAACTCGATTTCTTCTTCGCTCCATTTGTGTACCGCCATCTTATCCCTCTAGCATCTTCGGGACTGCCCTGGAGATATCCATTTTCTCATCTCTAAATTTTTCTGCCTTTAGAATTACGTGAGCATTAGAGATTATCTGTGTTGATACCTCAGTAATTGTCTTTGCCCTATTCATTTCCTCGACCAACTCATCGCCCTTTAAATCCTCATCACTTAGTCTTTCCAACTCTGCGAAAAGGTGGTTATTTAAATCTCCTAAAGTATTCTTCATAAGCATCTTCCTCCTCTTCTTCTTTGTCCTCGAGATCTACTCCGTCAAATAGGTCTGGATAAATCTCCATATCCCCTAAAATCCTTTTAAATAGATAGTCATAGACCTTTTTCTCTTTGATAGCATCGTGGTCAAAGTCATCGTTTAAAATCTCTTGCAGGTCCCCTATAAATCCGTAACAATTTGTTACGTTATTAAGGGCATATTTGAGATTAGACTCAGTTTGAGCATTTACGATGTCGCAAACTTTTTGTAAATTAATCATTTAGATCACTTTCCTTCACAAACTGTCCCTTTACCATTTTTCCCTTGCGGTCTTTGATTTCTCTGTAGGCACTTTCTACACAATTTTCAAAAGGCAGGTCGTATAAGTCAGATAAAGCCATAAGGCATACTAGAGATGTAGTCACAGAATGCTTTGTATAACCCATGTTTAAAATATTTCTCATGCAGCTTGTTATATAGCTTATTTGGGACTTTATGCCGTCCATAAATAAGATGGTTTTTAATTTCTTGTAGTCCTTTTGAGCCCCCTCATAAACTTCGTCTAAATCCACAAAATTGCTTATGAGATTGCCGACTACAAGGGTCACATATACATCGCCGATACTGTCCTCGATCAATTCTCTCTTGTCCTTGGAAAGTCCAATAACAAGCTCTGAAAATTCTTCACAAGTTTTTACTGACTGTGCCTCAACTTTTGCCTCTTTATCGAGCTTTCTTTCTACTGCCCACTCTACAATTTTTTCATTTAAAGCTTTTAATTCCAAAATAACCTCCTATCCTTTAGCACTCCTTTGTTACTACATAACCCCTCATCAGGTCCTTCTTGAGCGCCGTAAACCTATAGTTTTTCCCTTGAAAGACTAGAAGCTCTTTACTAATCTCAATTAGCTTTCCAATGATGTCATCTTCTCGGTTAAACTTTTGCCTCAAGTCTCCCGTAGAAAAGCTAACTCTGTAAGTCGACCCAATTTTTAGGTCTGTAACTCTCCTTACTGCAGCAAGCATTTTTTGTCTTTCTCTTTCAGCAATTTCTTCATCAATTTTGGCTTGCTTCTCTCTTTCTTCCTTCAAGAGCGCCTGGATCTCTTGCCCTACGGCTTGAATTTCTTCAATGGAAGATTTTCCACAGACGAGGCTAATTCTTTTATAGGTGCTCTCTGAGAGAAATTTGATGTTTCGTCTTTTGATGTTTGACAAAAATCCTGGCGAAACTTGGCAATACTCTGCAGCCGCCCTATTTGACTTGCAAAGTTTAACTAACTGATGTATCTGCTCCAAAAGAGGGGCTTCTATCTTAATCCTTTTTTCCCTTGCCATTGCTCACCCTTAAATCCAACTGCTAAAAGAGGACTCTCCAAGCTCAACAATTTTTAAAAGCGTTATGCAGATAAATCTCGCTAGGACCATGTATAGGCTGTAACACATCACTAGAGTCACTAAAATCGCAGCTATGATTAAAAGCACTCCCGTAAATCGCCTCAATATCAAAAATAAATTTTTGCCACTTAACTTAATCATATTTGCCTCCGTCACTGAGTACCCTTACCAGGTCATAAGCTGATGTGCTTATGGCATTTCTAAGCTTTAGGTATTCATTTTTCCAATAATCTTTCTCATTCTCCATTCGTCTATAATCTATAAGAGATATCTCTTCCAGGTCCTTTCTTCCAAGCATCTCAATATTTTCAATTTCTCTTATGGAGTACTTGCAACCTTGCAGACCTTTAACTCGATGGATAACCCCATCTTCTTCCAACCTTATAATTGATGTTTTTCCATATCCCCACCTTTCGGCGAGTTCATCTCTCGTCAATAAAGTTTTCAATTCACACTCCCCCAGTGCTACTCTTAATATTTCAAATCTTTTAAAATTAAAATTCTTGAGTGTAATTCTTTTTCATCTTCTCTACTATCCAAAAAATATCTTTTTGTTAGCCTATAACCGCCATACACATGAGTGCTTTCCACTACCGCACCCCTATCAACTAATTCATTCAATAGCTCACCAGTTGAAAAATTTTTAATATCATTTTCTTTTTCCATAACCCACTCCTTTATTTGATATAATCACCATAGAAAGAGAGGTGACTATATGGTTAATAATGATTTAGTATCTGACTTCTTAAAAACTTCTTTAGAAAATTCCCCTGGTCTTGTAACTTTTCCAATTCCACAAGACGAAGAATTTAAAAAAGATTTCTTTGACACCCTAGACTACATGATTGATAATTCTCTAATAAGCTCCTTAGAGGTATTAGAGTCTGAAGTCAGCTTTAAAATAACTTCGGATGGCATCAAAGTAGCACACGACATTTACTAAAAATCATTGGACTTAGACTTATTGTTTAAGTCCTTTTCTTTATTTTCTACACGATTACAAACTAAAAGACTAAACTCAAACTCAGGCTCGCTAATTAATTCTCTACCTTTCCATATCTGAACCCTATTACATCTAATATTGGGATAATCGGATTCTAAAGATAACCTATAAGTCAAATCTCCAAGAGTTAGCTTAACTACCCACCTATCCTTTAATCTTTCTTTTTCCATAAGACACCTACTTTCTTAATTTTTATTTCGTTGCGTATTTGGGATTTTATTACTAAAAAAAATTTCTTCTGGATTCTTAATTTCTAAAAACTCTATTATGTTCATAGCCTCTGGAACTGTGAAAGCAGTTCTGCCATTAATCTTAGCATTGAAACTTTGCACACTAATTCCTAGTTTATCTGCTAATTCTTGTTGAGTTACGCCATTCTCCCTCATGATACCTTTTAGCTTATTCATATTTTGCACCCCCTTTTTTTCTTGTTGCATATTTGGGATTATCTAAATATTACAATACCCTTTTTAAAAAGTCAACCCATTTTAGCAACTTTATTTTAAATTTTTTAAAAATACCGTTGCGTTTTTGAAAAAATACTTTATACTTATAACTAAGGAGGTTGTGAAATGAGCAATTCTTTAAATGATATTAGAAACAGAATTTTTCAAAAGAAATCCGAATTAAATTTATCTTATCAGGATATTTCTGAAAAAACTGGTTTAAGCAAATCGACTTTACAAAGATACATAACTGGAGATATTAGAAATTTAGGTTTGGATAAATTAGAAATACTAGCAAAAGCATTAGACGTAACACCTTCGTACCTCATGGGTTGGGAAGATGAAAACAAAGACCCAATACTTGAAAATATACCAGGTATAATCACACCAGTTAAAATGAAGAGAATCCCAATTCTTGGAGTCATTGCCTGTGGAGATCCAATATTTGCCCAAGAAAATTACGATGGGTACTTTATGATAGATAAAAATTTACCTGAGGCAGACTTTATCCTAAGAGCAAAAGGCGACTCAATGATAGAGGCAAATATCTTTAACGGAGATTTAGTGTTTTTAAAGAAAACAAACGATGTCGACAACGGTCGCATAGCGGCTGTCCTAATCGACGACGAGGCGACATTAAAAAGAGTAAATAAAGACGAAAACACTGTCGTGCTCCAACCATGTAACAAAAACTACAAGCCAATAATAATCCATGACAGCGACGGCAAACAAGTCTTAATACTTGGAGAAATGGTAGGAGTTTACTCAAAGAGGTCAAGTTAATAAAAGCACAGACAATAAGGTTTGTGCTTTTAAATAAAATATAAAGGAGACTTAACATGATAAAAGGCAGAGTAAAATTTCTAAAATCCTGGACGGACTGGGACGAGTCTATCCACGAGGAAGAAAAACAAATTGAAAGGCAAGGTTGGGCTATGAACTACCCATTTACTTTTGAAATCGACAAAGAAAACAAGTGCGGTAAATTCTCAAGCACTACCTTAGCCCCCTACTACGAAACACACCTAGACTCTTGCACCTGTAATGATTTTTTAGAAAGACAAAAACCTTGTAAACATATCTACAGACTTGCAGTAGAATTAGGACTGATTGAGATTATAAAACGTCAAGGTGGTGGCTACGATAAGAAAAAGTTAGAAGAAATTAAAAACTCTGATGATATCGACTCCCAACCTGACCAATTAAAAAGGCAAAAAAGTGCTTTAAAATGTAAAATCATCGAATTAGATAAAGAAAATAAAAAAGCCATATTTAAAGGCTCAGGTAAGGATCCTTATGAAACCACTTTGGACTCATGTACTTGTAGAGACTTTGTGGTTAGAAACTTACCTTGTAAACATATTTATAGACTGAGAATGGAGTTTGAAAACCCAAATATATCAAATGAGATTCAGGAGTTCGAATCTACCCACTTTGACAAAGAGTATGCGAAGGAAATTTTTAAAAATTTCAATAGAGATGCTGCTTTCGACTTTATTTACACCTTAGGATATGACTGGATATCATCGAAAAAATTAGAAAACGAAAGTCTTAAGGAATTATTAAGTTCCGAGTTAGTTAACACAACAACAGATTTAAGCACAACATTAAACTTTCTAACTAAAAAAGAATTAACCAGTATTTGTGATAGGTTTGGAATTTCTTATAAATCTAACACCTTAAAATCCGATTTAGTTAAGTCCTTAGTCGAAGGAATAGACGCAGATAGTTCAAAAGAATTGTCGAGAGAAGTGCCAATGGCTATTAGAAGAGACCCGAGAGTAGAAGAGGTCTTTGGATCTGTAAAACATTTTTACCACAAATTATATCCTTGGGAACCTCAATTTTAAACACACAAAAAAAGAAGGTGCATTTAAGCACCCTCTTAAAAAAAGTTAAATAAATAACTTTTCCCTTTGTAAAATAATTATATCACAAATCACTCCCCCAGTGTTACTCCGAATAAAAAGGAGTAGATACAATGAATATAACAATCAGGCAGCGAGAAAATGGCAAGTGGCAAGCCATTGTAAGCTATAAAGATAAAAAAGGAAAATGGAAACAAAAACCAAAAGGCGGATTTGACAAAAGAAAAGATGCCAACCAATGGGCAAAAGAGAAATACTTTGAACTTTTAAAACTTGAAAAAAGTGGAGTGCTTGGAAATGAGTACACTCTAGAAGAAGTGTTTGAGTTATACCTTGCGAGGATGGAAAAAACAAACGATAGGGACTCATCGTCAACTATAGGCACTTATAGAAGCTGCATGAATCTTTTTTCTGACTTTTTGCCAAGAGAAATTAACTCCATAAAAGCCACTGAATTATATGATTTTGTAGAAAATAAAAGAAAGATAAAAGGCAACAAATATAATACCAATATTGCCATCCTAAACACAATTTTTAACTTTGCCATAAAAAAAGTTAGAGCTTGTGAAACAAACCCCTGTGACTTACTGTACTATGATAGGTCAAAAAAAGACGAGAGAATAAAATTTATCACTAAGGATCTATACCAAAAAATTTTAGACGGAATCAAAAACCCAAAAATAAAATTACTGATACAGCTACTCTATGAGACAGGTATGCGTATCAGTGAAGCACTGGGTTTGTGCACTCAAAGTATTAATAATATGACTATAACAGTTGAGAGACAATTTATACGTGATAAAAAAATATTAACAACCATCTTAAAGACAGACAACTCATATAGGATAGTCCCGATTTCGGAAGATTTATATAGGCAATTAAAGTCAGCAACATTTGATATCCAGGGCAGGATTTTTTATGATGTGACATACCAAAGCATATACTATCTATTAAAAAAATATAACCTATCTCCACACTGCTTTAGGCATACAAGAGCAACAATCTTAGTTGGCTCTGGAATAGATCTAACTGTAGTGGCACAAGTAATAGGTGACAAGATAGAGACTATCCTGGAAGAATATGTAGAAGTCAATGAGGATGGCATTGATAAAAAATTTGATATGATAAGGGCCCTGGTATAAATGTTTTTGACCAATTTTTGACGATAAAAATAGAAAGGCTTAAAATACACAATTCTAAGCCTTAAAAACATAAATCACCTTTTAATATATGAAATAATTTTTTCTATAGTTTCTTCAGCATTTAGGTCTGTGCTGTCAATTAATATGGCATCATCAGTCTTTATGAGGGGAGAGTTTTCTCTATGAGAATCGTTATAATCTCTTATTTTTAAATCTTCAAGAATTTCATCAAAACTCAAACTATCATCATCAATTTGCTTGTATCTTCTCATGGCACGGGTCTCTACATCTGCTGTAAGGAAAAATTTATATTCAGAATCTTTTAAAACTACTGAGCCTATATCTCTTCCTTCCATTACAACATCTCTATCTTTGGCAATTTCTCTTTGCATCTTAACTAAATAATCTCTAATAATTTTTTTCTTAGAAAATTCAGAAGTTTTATTGGAAATTTCATTTTCCCTAATTTTTTCAGACACGTCTTTTCCATCTAAAAATATTTTATCGCCATCAAAATTTATTTTTGTTTCTTTTAAAACTTTTTCAAAATCACTTTCATCTGTTTTTAATAGCTTTAAAGTTATGGCACGATACATTGCACCTGTGTCTACATATAAAATATTAAGTCTCTTTGCAAGATCCTTTGCTATGGAACTTTTGCCAGAGCCTGCCGGTCCATCTATTGCAATTTTCATTTTTACCTCCAAAAAAATCACTACAATCCATAGTAGTGATTAATCTCATTATATTTTATTTTCAAAAATAAGTAAAGGAATAGACTTTACAAATTAATTCCACAAGAATATCCCGTTGAGTTTGCTATTTGAATGTTAAATCCACCAGTAAGTCCATCAAGGTCTAGGACTTCGCCAATAAAATAAAGTCCAGAAACTTTTTTTGATTCCATAGTCTTTGGATCAATTTCTTTTACATCAACGCCGCCACTTGTTACTATGGCCCTATCAATATCGTCTAAGCTGTCAAATTTTAGCTCAAAATTTTTTATAGTTTTAACTAAATTTTCTCTCTCAATCTTTGTAATTTGATTTACTTTTTCATCACCACTTATACCTGCACTATAAAGTACATAAGAAATTAAATCCTTGGGCAAAAGTGATTTCATTACATTTTCTATATTTTTATTCTGATTTTCAGAAAAGTCTCTTAAAATTCTAGCATCAAGTTTTTCAGGCTCAAGGGCTGGCTTTAAATCTAAAAACATTTCAAAATCTTTTAATCTATTTATTTTACTTGAAGTAGTAAGGACAATCGGACCACTAATACCTCTGTGAGTAAAAAGCATTTCTCCAAATTCCTTAGAAATTATTTTTTTATCTTTAATAACTTTTAATTCAACATTTTTTAAAGTTAGTCCTGCAAGAGAAAAATTGTTTTTTAAATTTATTCCAATAAGACCTGGCACTTGGTTTATGAGCTTATGTCCAAAGTTTTTCGCAAATTTATAGCCATCTCCTGTTGAACCAGTGAGCTTATAGGATATGCCGCCCGTGGCAATTACAACTTTATCAAATTTTTCTCTTCCATTTAAAATAAATTCCTCTCCAACTTTTTCTATGGATTTTATCTCAAAATTTAAGTGAACTTTTACACCAAGATCTTTTAATTTTTTTTCATAAGCTTTTATGACATCAGAGGATTTATCACTAAGAGGAAAAGCTCTATTTCCTCTCTCAACTTTAAGTGGAAGACCAAGCTCTTCAAAGTAATAGTAAGTTGTGAAGGGCGAAAAAGAATAAATTGATGAGTACATAAAATTAGAATTATTTACCATGTTTTTCAAAAATTCTCTCTCATCACAATAATTAGTGAGATTGCATCTTCCCTTGCCAGTAATAAATAATTTTTTTCCTAATTTTTCATTCTTTTCAAAGATAGTAACCCCGTGATTTTCTGCTGCCTTTATAGCACACATCATTCCAGCAGGGCCTCCTCCAATTATTGCAATTTTCATTTTTCTACCTTCTTTTCAATTAAATAAACAAGGGGTGGATTATTTTTTTGATTGTAAAATTCTCTCTTTTCAACTTTAAAAATTTTTTGGTCGAGATTTTTTAAAAATTCATCAAGACCCTCCCTTTCTTCAAAGGAATTCTCATGACCTAAGTAAGACACGACAATAATTATTCCGCCTTCTATAATTTTTTCAGTGGCTTTTTTTAGAGAATTAATAGTTGAATCCCTTAGAGTTGTAATTTTTTTATCAGAACCAGGGAGATAGCCAAGATTATAAATTACTAAGTCAAATTTTTCTAATTTATCAAGGTTTTCGTGGCTTTCTAAAAATAACTTATAATTTTTATAATCCTTTAATAGTTTATTTGCAGCATCAAGAGCTTCTTTTTGCAGGTCAAAACCATAGACGAAGCCCTCATCTCCCACTGATTTTAAGAGTTTTAAAGTGTCCTTTCCCTTTCCAACAGTGGCATCCACAGCAATTTTACCTAAAAAATTATGAGATAGAATTTCATCCACTATCTCATAATATTTTTCCTTTACAATCATTTTAGTCCCTTCAAATATTTTATTTCATTTTCATTTAAGTATCTGTAGTTTCCAACTTCAAGATTTAACAGCTCTATTTTACCCATAGATATTCTCTTTAATTTTTTTACACTGTGACCAATGTAATCAAACATCCTTTTCACTTGATGATTTTGTCCCTCAAAAATTTCTATTTCTAAAATAGAATCTTGCTTAAAGTTTTTTAAAATTTTAACATTTGCAGGAGATGTTTTTAAATCTCTAATATCAAGTCCTGCTCTTAAAAGGGAAAGCTCATGGGCATTAGGCGTTCCTTCCACAGTTACAATATATTTTTTCCCAATTTTATATCTTGGATGCATTAAAATATTTGCAAGCTCGCCATCATTTGTAAGTAGAACTAGGCCTGTTGTGTCAATGTCAAGTCTTCCAACAGGATAAACTCTATAATCATCTGGCACAAGGTCTGTTACAGTTTGTCTATCCTTTTCATCATTAGCACTTGTGACAACTCCAATAGGTTTATTTAAAATCATATAAATTTTTTTATTTTCAAGAGTAAGCCTTTTTCCATTTAAGTAAACTCTATCCACATTAGGGTCAATTTTTGTGCCAAGTTCTGTAACAATTTTATCGTTAACCTTGACAAGTCCTTCTTTAATGTATTCTTCACATTTTCTTCTGGATGCAGCTCCACAGTGTGCCATGTATTTTTGTAATCTCAATTAGATTCCTCCTCTAATTCTTTTAAATCGGGCAGCTCTTCCAAATTTTTCATGCCAAACTTTTGTAAAAATTTATCAGTTGTGCTGTATAAATTTGGATGGCCAATTCTATCAAGCTTGCCAGAAATTTCTATTAAATTAAAATCAAGAAGACCTTTTATTGTGCTATCACAATTTACTCCTCTTAATTCCTCTACTTCAACCTTTGTAACTGGTTGCTTGTAGGCAATAATTGATAGAGTTTCAAGGGCAGGCTTTGAAAGGTTTTTCTCATTTTTTTCTTTAATCAAATTTTTTAAATAAGGTTCATTATCTTGTTTAGTTCCAAGTTGAAATTTGCCATCAACTTCTCTAAGTCTAAGACCCGAAGTTTCATTTTTATAATTTTCCTTCATTTCCATGAGAATTTCCCTTGCGTAGTCCTTTCTAAGTTCAAGTGAACTTGCAAGGTCCTCTAAACTTATAGGATCTCCCCAGATAAAAAGTATTGATTCAATTATTGATTTGAGTTTGTTCTTGTCCATGGTATTCTCTTTCTTCAATTAAAATATCTGCAAAATTGTCGCTTTGTCTTGCAATAATATATTCATTTTTTATAAGTTCAAGCATCCCCAAAAAATATGTTATTACGTCAACTTTATAGACAATATCTTCCAAAAGCTGACTAAATTTAATCTTCTTATTTTTCTTTAAAGCTTGTTTTATCTTTCTTGATGCATCTTCAACTTTAAAATATTCTCTTTCAATTCCAATTACTTCCTTATCCCTGTAGTTTTTCAAAATATTGTAAAAGGCAAGAGAAAGTTTTTCTACATTGGATTCCTTTAAAAAATCCATTTCACTCATGGAAAATATTTCTGTTCTTAGCTTATAGAAAGATTTTGATTCATATTCCTCTTGAATTTTTAAAATTTCTGAAGCCTCTTTATATTTTTTATACTCTAAAAGACTTTCAACAAGATCAAGTCTTGGATCTTCTTCCACTTCTTCATCTTCTAGAACCTCTTTCTTTGGAAGAAGCATTTTTGATTTTATTTCCAAAAGAGTAGATGCCATTAAAATAAAATCTGATGTTAGAGTGAGATTTAACTTCTTCATATTTTCAATGTATTTTAAAAATTCTTCTGTAATTTTAAAAATCGGAATGTCGTAAATATCTATTTCATTTTCTTTTATTAAATCTAAAAGAAGATCCATTGGACCTTCATAAGTTTTTAAAACAATATTGTATTCCATAAATTTATTCCCAGGTAAATTATTCCACTTAAAATACTTTCAATAATTGGCGCAATAAATTTATCTACAAAACCAGAAAAAATCATAATCACAAGAACAAAATAAAAATATTTTTCATACTTATAAAATTTGTATTCTAAATTTTCTGGCAAAAGTGTCGCCAATACCTTTGAACCATCAAGTGGTGGAAGTGGCACAAGGTTAAATACGCCAAGCATAATATTGTACCAAAAAATTGATGTGAAAAGTGGAACTAAAAAAGATGACTTATAATTTAAGTAAACTAAAATAATTCCAGCAATAAAACCCAATACAAAATTAGTAAAAACTCCTGCAAGTGAAACTAAAAGTGATGCCACTTTTCTATTGCCTTTAAATCTATAAGGATTAATTGGCACAGCTTTTGCCCAGCCGAATCTAAAAATAATCATAGAAATTAAACCCACAGGGTCAATGTGATTAAGTGGGTTTAAACTAAGTCTTCCGTCGTCTTTTGCAGTTGTGTCGCCACAAAGATAAGCTACATAGCCGTGAGCTATTTCATGTGGAATTATGGCAATCATAAGTGCAATAATATTTATTGCAATAGATGCTATATCTATATTATTCATATTAATCAATCTCTTCTATAATTAATTTATAAGTTTCTTTTTTTTCAGAAAAATCATAGGCCTTTTTAATTCTATCAATTGCAGCCTCTACTTCATTTTCTTTTTCGGTGTAAATTGTAGCGATTTTTTCGCCCTTTTCTACGAAGTCGCCAACTTTTTTGTGAAGATAAATTCCAGCATTTAAATCAAGCACATCGCTTTTTTTGTGTCTACCTGCTCCAAGATCTCTTGATGCAATTCCAATTTCAATTGCCTCAATGGATTTTACGAAGCCTGCTTCTTCTGATACTATGTCTTTTATTATTGATGGCTTTTTAAATTTATCTGTGTCATCAATATAAGATGAATCCCCAGCTTGAAGTTCTACCATTTCTTTAAACTTTTCTATTGCAGATCCATCAGAAATTTTTTCTTCAAGAACTTTTATAGCTTCCTCTTCATTTTTAGAAATACCTTCCATAATCATTAGCTTAGATCCAATTCTAAGTGCAATATCTTTTAAATGGCCAGATTTTTTGCCCTTTAAAATATTTATAGCTTCAATAACTTCTATGCTATTTCCTATGGCGTCGCCTAGAGGTTCATTCATACTTGTTATAATTGCCTTAGTGTTTCTGCCAAATTTTTTGCCAAGATTTACCATGAGTTTTGAAAGTTCAATAGCTGATGGCACATCCTTCATAAAGGCACCATTTCCAACTTTTACATCTAAAACTAGAGCGTCAGTTCCAAGAGCAATCTTTTTAGAAAGAATTGATGATGCAATTAAGCTTACATTATCAACTGTTGCCGTTGCATCTCTTAGGGCATAAAGAAGTTTATCTGCAGGAACAATATTTTCCGTTTGACCAATTACTGCAATATTTGATTTTTTTAAAATTTCAACAAATTCTTTGCCGCCAATATTTATGTTAAATCCAGGAATTGCTTCAAGCTTATCAAGAGTTCCTCCAGTGTGACCAAGTCCTCTGCCGCTCATTTTGGCAAATACAAGGCCAACTGAAGCAAGTAGTGGTCCAAGTACAAGAGTTACTGTGTCTCCAACGCCACCAGTGGAGTGCTTGTCAACTTTAGAACCTGGCACCTCTGATAAATCAACGCGATCGCCAGAATCTATCATTGCCTTTGTGAGATAATAAGTTTCATCTAAATTTAACTTGTTAAAATAAACTGCCATTAAAAATGCTGAAACTTGATAGTCTGGAATTTCTCCCTTTACATAATTTTCAATAAAATATTTTATTTCTTCTTCAGTTAAGATTTTATTTTCTTTTTTCTTTTGAATAATATCTAAAAAATTCATCAAATCTCCTCAACAATATCTTTTAAAAGTTTTGTAAATTTGTCTGCAACATTTTTACCAACTTCTACAACTTCTGCGTGGTCAAGTGGAGTATCAAGAATTCCTGTACTCATGTTTGTAATAGTCGAAATTCCAAGAATTTTAAGTCCTCTATGTCTTGCCACAATTGCTTCAGGAACTGTGCTCATTCCAACAGCATCTGCACCTAATATTCTAGCCATTCTAACTTCAGCAGCTGTTTCATAACTTGGTCCAGTAAAATACATATACACGCCCTTTCTTATACCAATGCCAAGTTTTTTTGCAGAATTTTCTGCTAGCTCAACAAGTTCAGGTGTATAAAGATCAGTCATATCAGGAAATCTTGGTCCTACTTCGTCATCATTAGGTCCAATTAATGGATTTTTTCCCATTAAATTTATGTGATCAGTTATTATCATAAGATCTGCTGGATTAAAATCTTTATTTACTCCACCTGCAGCATTAGTTAGAATTAAAGTCTTTACTCCTAAATTTACAAGAACTTTTATTGGGTAGACAACATCAGACATTTCATAGCCTTCATAAAAATGAATTCTTCCCTTCATTAAGCAAACATTTTTTGAATTTATTTTTCCAAATATTAACTTTCCATCGTGTCCCTTTACTGTGGATACAGGAAATCCAGGAATGTCTTTATAAGCTATTTCAACTTTTTCTTCAATTGAATTTGCAAAGTCGCCCAGTCCAGATCCAAGAACAATTCCTATTTCTGGCTCAAAATTTATTTTTTCTCTTATATATTTAATAGTCTTATCCATTTTTCCTCCTAAAGGTATTGTAATATAAAATTCCCACTACTGATTTTGAATCAGTTATTTCGCCAAGATTAACTAATTTTAAAGCTTCGTCAAATTTTAGTTTTTCTACACTTAGGTGTTCAAACTCGTCAAGATTTTGATTCCCTGCAGTAAGTCCTTCTGCGTGGAAAATAAATAATTTTTCATTTGTAAAACCTGGAGAAGAATAAGTTTCTAAAAGATATTCAGATTTTTCTGCATCGTAGCCAGTTTCTTCCTTTAATTCACGAAGAGCAGCCTTTTGTGGCTCTTCACCAAAGTCCACCATTCCTGCTGGAATTTCATAAATTTCCTTGTCAATTGCCTTTCTGTATTGTTTTATCAATATGATTTCATCATCTTCAGTTAAAGCAACTACACCAACAGCAGATTGTCTTTCAACAATTTCTCTTTTAGTGTATTTTTGACCTTCCATCTCAACAGTATCCACTCTAAGCTGTAAGACTTTGCCGTCAAAAATCTTTGTGGATTTCATTGTTCTCTCTTCATTATTTGAATTTGCCATTTAATCACCAATCATTTCCTTTGCAGTTTCTATTGCAACTTCACTTACATTCATTCCACCAATTAATCTTGCAACTTCTTCCACTCTCTCATCATAATTTAATTTATCAATTGTAGAAATTGTGCTGTTATTTACAACATCTTTCTTTATTGCAAAATGCGTGTCTGCCAATGCAACGATTTGTGGCAAGTGAGAAATTACTATAACTTGTCTATCTCCTGCAAGTTCTTTTATCTTTTTGCCAACAATTTGTGCAGTTTTTCCACTTATTCCAGTGTCTATTTCATCAAAAACAAGAGTAGGAATGTTGTCTTTTTCAGCAATGATACTCTTAAATCCAAGCATAATTCTACTCATTTCACCACCAGATGCAACCTTAGCCATAGGCATCAAATCTTGGCCTAAGTTTGGTGCAATCAAAAATTCTATTTTGTCAATTCCATCAAAGGAAAGCTCCTTATTTACTAGGTCAATTTTAAATTTTGCATCTTTAATATTTAACTTGTTAATTTCTTCTTCTACTTTTTTCTCTAAAACTTCTGCTGTTTTTTTTCTATTGTCGCTAATTTTCCCAGCAACTTTTAAGGCTTCGTCTTCCAAATTTTTTATTTTATTTAAGAGTTTATTTAAATTTTCCTCGAAGTTTTGTAAGAATAAAAGTCTTCCATTTATTTCTTCATAAAAAGAATTTATCTTTTTAATGTTATTTCCGTATTTTAATTTTAAATTATTTACAAGGTCAATTCTCTCTTTTAGATACTGAAGTTTTTCCTCATCAACTTCACTAGAATTAATGAATCTATCTAATTCTTTTGCAATGTCAGATAATCTATATCTAATATCTTCAAGCTCTTCTTCTGTAGACTTTAAGTCCTTATTATACTTTGTAACATCTACAATATTTCCAATTATCTTATCTAAAATATCTTCAGCAGAAGCATTTTCGTAGCCGTCATTAATAAGTGACTTTGCCTGAGATAGTTTTATTAAAGTATCTGTCATGTTATTTAGGGCATTAAAATCATTATAAAGCTCATCATCATCGTAATCGGATAAGTTAGCATCTTCTATTTCCTTTATTTGATAGGTCAAAAGATCCATTTCTCTATCTTTATTCTTTTCAAGTAAAGTTTTTTCTTGATATTCATCTTTTAAAGAATTTATCTCTTGAACAAGATTTTTTAATTTAAAAAGTAAATCCCTTTGATCCTTTCCAGAAAAATCATCAATTAATTTAAGTTGATTTTTGTTATCCATAAGAGAAATTGACTCATGTTGTGCAAAAATATCAATTAGATGAGTGGAAATTTTTGAAAGTATTTGTGATGTAATGGTCCTATTGTTAACTCTTGTAATAGATGGACCCTTGTCCCTTATTTCCTTAGAAATTACAATTAAATCTCCTGAATCAATTCCATATTGAGATAAAAGCTCTTTAGTTTCATCATCATAGGAGGAAAAAACAGCTTCTATATAAGCTCTGTCTTTTCCCTTTTTTATAATATCCTTATTTACTCTTTGACCAAGGACAAGACCTAGTGAATCTATAATAATTGACTTACCTGAACCAGTTTCTCCAGTTAAAACATTTAAACCACTTTCAAACTCAATTTTCATATTTTCAATTATTGCAAAATTTTCGATATTTAACTCTAAAAGCATATTTCACCTAATCATTTAAACTTTCATAAGCCTTATTTACTATTTCACTTGCATCAAAATTTTCACTATTTTCTAAATCATTTGACAAGTAAATTAAAAATTCAATATTGCCACTTGTGCCCTTAATTGGAGAATTTGTAAGAGCCATAATATTTAAATCTAAATCTTCTGCAAGTTTTATTATCTTTTCAATAACTTCAATATGTACTTTTTTATCTCTTACAATGCCACCTTTTCCAACTTTGCCCTTACCTGCTTCAAACTGTGGCTTTATAAGGGCGACAATTTTTCCCCTTTCTCCACAAATTTCTTTTGCAACAGGAAGAACTAGTTCAAGGGAGATAAAGGAAACATCAATGGAAATAAAATCAACTTCTTCAGAAATTAATTCTCTGTCAAAATATCTTATATTAGTTCTCTCAAGAGATACAACACGATCGTCCATCCTAAGTCTGTAGTCAAGCTGATTGTAACCAACATCAATGGCATAAACTTTTTTTGCGCCATGCTTTAACATGCAGTGAGTAAATCCACCAGTTGATGCACCTATATCAACGCAGACAGCATCCAATAAATTTATATCGTAGTCGTCAATCATCTTTTCAAGCTTATGGCCGCCTCTTGATACAAAAGTGTCTTCTAAGCCCTTGATATAAATTTTTACATCTTCTTTTAATTGCATTCCAGGCTTTTCCACTCTTTCAGTGCCAATAAAAACCTTGCCTTCCATTATTAATCTCTTGGCTTTTTCTCTTGAATCAATTAAACCCTTTTCAACTAATAAAACATCTGCGCGTTTCTTAGCCATTATCTGCTCCTATTTATTAATTTTGCAACAAAACTTTTTAGTAAATTGTCTTTGAGATCAAGTCCTTCAAGGGCTTCATAAGAAGAATTAGTAAGATCAATAATTTCATTTTTTAATTCTTCTTTTTCCTTAAAGAAAAGCATATTTATTTCGCCACTGTCAGGATCTTTTTCTTCATCAAGTAGGTCATCTTCAAATTGATAAGCAAGACCAATATTTTCTCCAAACTTCGCAAGTTTTGTAATATTATCTGCTTCAACTCCTGCCAAAATACCACCAACTACAACAGATGCCTTTATTAGAGCACCAGTTTTTAATTTGTACATATTTTCGCAAGTATCTTCTGTATAGTCCTCCAAGTTAAAATCTATATCAATAGTTTGACCGCCAATCATACCATTTACTCCAGTGGCATTATAAATATATTTCATTGCCCTAATTGCACGCTTTAATTCATCTTTGTCTTCAAGGTTTTCAATGTGTCTAAGTAGAATTTCCATAGACATATTTAAGAGCCCATCGCCTGCTAAAATTGCAATTCCTTCTGTGTAAACCTTGTGATTAGTTGGCTTTTCTCTTCTAAAATCATCATCATCCATTGCAGGAAGATCGTCGTGAATTAGAGAATAAGTATGTATCATTTCAATTGCAGCTGCAAAGGGAAGAATTTTATCTAAAGAATCATCCTCCTGAGAAAACTCTTTGTAAGTCAAAATAGTTAACATAGGTCTGATTCTCTTTCCACCAGAAAAAAGTGAATATTTTATAGAATCAATGACTTTGTGTTGTAAACTTTTGTCATAATCAAGTAAGGAACTCAAATAATTATTAAATTTTTCTAGTAAGTTATCTATATCTGTCATCTTTTTTATCCTCAATAAATTCTGAATTTTCTTCTGCAATAGTTTTAATTTTGCCTTCGTATTCCTTTAAAGTGTTGTTAAGATACTTGTAAAGTTCAATGCCTTCCTCGTATTTTTTTATGGAATCTTCAAGACTAATGTCCTTAGACTCAAGTTCCTTTATAATTTTTTCAAGCTCTCTAAAAGAACTTTCGTAATCTCTTTGCATTTAATCCCTCATTTCCACTTTTTGAACCTTAGATTTAATATTTCCATCTTTAAATTTAAGAGAAATAATTTCTCCAAGCCTTGCATCTTTGGCAGCTTTTAACTCTTGACCATCTTCAGTAAGTATTTCAATTTTATTTATTTTATCAAAGGCAGACTTTAGTCTAATATTTAAAAAATTTAGCCTGTCTCTTTCGCTTTTTAATCTATTATCTAAATCGTAATCCAAAATAAATTTTTCATAGGCTTTAAACTTTTTAAATTCATCATTGATCTTTGTTTTAAAATAATAAGATAAAAGTTTTTTATTAAAGTTTAGATTTTCTCTATTTTTGCTGATTTTGGAAGATAATTTTACAGAAATATTTTTTAGTCTATAGGAATAATTTTCGATTTCCTTGGACTTATTTAACTTAAAGTTTTGCAAGTAAAATTTTTTGTTTTGAAGTTCATAAGAATGTCCCTGCAAAATTTTTTTCATAGAGTTATTTAATAAAGTTTCCCTATACAAGAGGTCTCTTGTCATAGAATTTATCTTGTAAAATTGATTTTTTAGAGAAATATTTTTGTATATAGAAAGAAGCTTAAAGTGACTAAGGTTTAGTTTTTTCTCCATTAAATTATTTAGCTCAACTTTCTTTTTTAAAAGATAGTCTTTTAGCTCATCTTCACTAATAGTTGAAAGCTCAGCTGCATTCGTTGGAGTTGCTGCTCTTAAATCTGCTACAAAATCACATATTGTAAAGTCAACTTCATGACCAACAGCAGAAATAATAGGAATCTTTGACGCAAAAATTTCTCTTGCTAGATTCTCATCATTAAAGACAAATAAATCTTCAAAACTTCCTCCACCACGAGCAATAATTATTGTGTCAACTTTTTCTTTTTCATTAAAGTATTTTATTCCACGAATTAAATTTTCGCTAGCAGTTTCTCCTTGAACAAGACTTGGAAAAACATAAATGTCTGAGCTTTTATTTCTCTTTCTAAAAAGATTTATAACATCTTTTATGGCTGCTCCACTTGTAGAAGTAATAAGTCCAATAGAAGATGGATAGCTCTTAATCTTTTTCTTGTGAGAAGGATCAAAAAGTCCTTCCTTGGAAAGTTTTTCCTTTAACTCCAAGTATTTTTGGTAGAGATTTCCCTTTCCATCAAGCTCAATTTCACTGACATATAAAAAAATCCTGCCACTTCTATCATAATAAGTGACAGTGCCCTTAGCCATGACCTTGGCACCGTCAAATAATTGAATATTTACATCATCTCTACTTGCCATAGCATCAATTCTTGCATATTTGTCCTTTAGAGAAAAATAAATATTGCCATTACTATGCACATTTAAATTTGTTACTTCTCCAGTGATGTTAATATCTCTTAAAATATAATCCATTGAGATTAGCTTTTTGATGTAACTATTAAGTTCACTTACATTAAAAGCAGCTTTAGCCAAATTAAAAACTCCTATAAATTGTTCCCAAAATTCCGTTTATAAATTTAGGAGCATCATCAGAACTATATTGCCTTGCAATGTCCACAGCTTCATTTATTGAAACTTCTGGTGGAATATCATCCTTAAATAAAAATTCATAGACAGCAATTCGTAAAATTTGTCTATCCACCTTGGCAAGCCTTGCCATAGTCCAGCCCTTTAAATTTTTTTCGATTGTCTCATCAACAGTTTCAAGATTTTTCAAAATATCAGGCACAACCCTATTAATATAGTCAACCTCATCGCCTAGAAAATGATTATTTTCCATAAATAAATTTAAACTGTCTAGAGAAAAATCGTTGTTTATATCCATAGAAAAGAGTGCCTGCATGGCACCTATTCTTGCTTTTTTTCTACTCATTTTACAATCGTCTTTTCTGAATTTTTGACAGCGATGCCTGAAATGTGAACATTAACTTCAACAACATCAAAGTCTGTCATATTTTCAATAGCTTCCTTAACTTGTGCTTGCACCCTTTCAGAAACTTCAACGATTTTTATTCCGTACTCAATAGTAACATATACATCTACAATAGTTTCTCTTTCGCCAATATTTACTTTGACCCCTCTATTGAAGTTTTTTGTATTTAAAATGTCAGTAACTTGAGACTTAAAGTTTGAACCAACCTTTACAATGCCATCAACACTTTCAGCTGCAACTGATGCAACTGTAGCGATAACATCTTCAGAAATCTTAACTTTACCATCTGCCTCATTACCATTAACAAGATATTTATTATCCACTATTACACCTCCAAATTAACTAAAATAATTATACCAAATACTTCATATATTATCAATTTATTGCACTTTGCCGCAATTTTAAATCTACTTATTCTATAAAAATTTAGCTGGATTAAAAATAAAAAAATAAGCCCATAGAGGGCTTAAAATTTAATTTAAGGAATTTATAATTTTTTCATTCATAATTTCATAGGAATTCCAATGTTCTTTTTTCACGCCAAGTCTAATCTCTTCAGCAAAGTCTGTGATTTTATTTAAAATCTCCTCACTTGTAAAACCAGTTTCTCTTTTTAAAAATTTATCATCAATGGAAACAATTTGATGGGCAGCCTTATTCCTTCCCTTTTTTTCAATTTCTCTTAACTTTTCAGCTTTTTTTGTAATATCTTTATCCCTCAAGCCAAAAATTCTTGAGTTCATTAGAGCTAAATAAATTTCACTAGAAACTGTATGGTAGGTCTTTATTTCACCAAATTTTTCTTCAATGGCAGCCTTTATTTTTCTGCCATTTTCATCTGTTTTTAATTTACTTATAGACCAAGTAATTTTACCTTCACTATTTACTGTATAATCATCAAGATTTATTCTACTTTGAACTTCAAAGGCCTTTTTAAATAACAAGTCTAAGGCTGGAGAAATTCCTCTTATAAATTCAAGAAGCATATTTCTCTTTATATTTACAGATAAATACAAAATATATTCCACAAGAAAAAGCTCATGAGAATCATAAAAATCAAATTTATCTCCTGCAAGTTTCAAATTTTCAAGAACTCCCTCTCTGTCAAGATTATTCCTACAAAAAGCAGCTGCAATTAAATAATAGGATCTTTCTGACAAAAATTCTCGAGTCATCTGTGCAACTTCAAAGGCAGCAGAATAATTATATTTTCTCAGGTGATTTTTAATAATGTCCTTGGAAAGTTCAAAATTTAAATTTTCCTTTAGGGCAATTTCTGTCCTATCTCCATAAACTTCAGGCACAGTCATAATCTCATCTATTATCCCCAAAAAGTCCTCTAAAGTATTTTCTTCAGGTCTAGTATTTGACCTCTTTTGTGGAGAGGAAACTTGAATAGGCGTCATTGAAAAATTAAATAAAGCGCAGAGTACGAAAAGTGCTGACTTCATGGCAGGAGTACCTGAAGACACATTTAGAAGAATTTCTGCATGAGGATTTTCTTCATGGATCTTATAGAGAATATCTCTATATTCCCTGTAGAAAAAGTCAAAAACTTGAACTTCCTCAAGGTTGCTTCTATCAATAATTTCGTGTTCAAAATCCTTATCCAAATAGCTGTAAACTCTCTTGAGACATTTTACATATCTGTCGTCTTTTTCATGGAGCTCCATAACTTCCTTTGACATATAGAGATAAATTTTGTCAGGCTCATAAAACCTGCAAATATTTAAGAGAGAACCTTCGTACAAAGTATTTTGTGAAATTGGATCAGTCATGCCAATTGGCGAAAATAATATTTTCATATAAAACTCCTTAAATTATATTTTGCGTCCCCTGCTGGGGTTTTTTGTTTTTTTAAACGTGAATAAAAACCAGAAGAAAACCCTGATAAAAATTTATCGTCCCCTTTTGGGGTTTTTCTTTTTTTCATGTAAAAAATGAAAGGATTAAAAGAACTCTTAGAAAGAGAAAAGTTACCGTCCCCTCTTGGGGTTTTTCTTTTGTTTACATCACACGCAGCTGTTTATGCTTATCTTGCCTATATTACGTTACCGTCCCCTTTTGGGGTTTTTTAATCAAACTTCTGAAATTTCAGAAGAACCTAAAGAAGAACCCAAGGAATTACCATCCCCTCTTGGGGCTTTCCTTTTGTTCATCTTACAACTTGGGTAGACGTTTGGGTCCCAGAACACCTAAGAGAGTTACCGTCCCCTATTGGGGTTTTTCTTTTTTTCATGTTATCTTGACTCTCCTCACTATGACACTTACACAGAGTATGGGTTACCGTCCCCTATTGGGGTTTTTCTTTTTTTCATACTAAAAAAATTAAAATCGCTTTTGACATGGATATGTACACGTTACCGTCCCCTCTTGGGGTTTTTCTTTTTTTCATATACTTCAAATCAAAAAGGTCAACAAGAAGTTGATCGAAGGTTACCGTCCCCTCTTGGGGTTTTTCTTTTGTTCATAAAACCAAATTATAAGGCGATTGCAGAAGACTGGCTATCAAAGTTACCGTCCCCTTGCGGGGTTTCATTAATTATATCTTAAATCTTAACTTCTTTAAAATCAATTTTACAAAGTCCCATTTCATAATATTCATTTTTGTATTTTGTAACTTTTAATACTTGAGGAGCTACATCATTTCTTATTGCTAAACTCCTGTGTTTTATTTTTCTAAATTTATCTTCTAAAATTTTTCCCACTATTTCTTTTGCTTTTTTATTTTCTCCTAGAATAGGGTATGTTGAAGTTTTTGTTAAAAATCCTGCTCCTCCACCTAGATAAATATAGTTTCCTTTTCTTTCTTCTACTCCAAATTCTTGCAAGAAATAATAATATATATCATTGTAAAAATTTTCTATGGCATTTTTTATTTCATTGATATTAAAAGCTAGTCCATCTTTTATTTTCATTTGAAATTTTATTAATGTACCAGGCTTTATACATTCTCTAAATGTAGATATTGTACTTTCCTTGCCTTTTATATTTCTGTCAATCTTTTGCACTATTATAAAATCTTCGACATTAATTGGATCACTATCTGATATTAAAAGATATTTCATTATATCTTCATAATCTCTTTCATTAATTTTTCGTCTAAAACTTTCTTTATCTTCCTGGACCGATTTTTTTTCAATATATTTTATATTTTCTCTTTTGTTTAAATAATCTGAAAAATATTTTGGATTAGAAAATCTATTTTTTTCTGCAAATAATATATTTCTTATAGCACCTTTTAAGGAACTTCCAGGTATATAAGCCTTTCCATCTCCCCCCTTTATAAAGAGCTGAATATCATTTAGTCCTTTATCTCTATCGCGACTAAAATCTCCCACTGGAAGAGAATATTTCATAAGCTTTTTATAAGATCCAAGGACATTATTTAATTTAAACCAGTTATAGAGGTCTTTAGTCTTATTTTTGTTATAATAGAAAAAATTTTCATAGGAATTCGATAAATTATTAGCAATAATCCAGTTTATCATTTTTCTTTCATCTGGTATATAGACTCTTCCTTCTTTTCTGTCATAAATATAGGCAGATTTTTTTAAAATTTCTCCACTACCTACAAAGACTGGACCCAAGCTTTCTAAAGTAATTTCATAAATTTTCATATCACACCTCCAGCCACATAGGAATGCCATATCTATAAACTGGATGAATAAAGCCATCATCTACGCGAAATATGTCGCCCTGAAATTTTTTATTAAATATGGAGCCTGCTTTAAAAAAGTTCATTGTCCTTTTTCTCTTTACAGTGTTTTTACTTCCTTTTTCGTCTTCTGAATATATAAATCCTCCACGCCTTATTAGGGCATAGTTTGCATCTTGGTCAAGTTTTTCTATTTCATCTTCTCTTGCCATTGATGATGTAAGAAGCATTCTTGCCTTTTCTGAATTTATTTTATTTGAAATTTCTCTTGGCAAATCTTTTTTTACTACTTGAAATTTTCCAAGCCCAGAAGTTTTTTTGCCGCCAATTCCTGTAACTGCTAGTGAATAAATTAAATCATCAAATAATTTTTCACAAACTTCATCTTCAAATCCTAAAATACAATATAAGCCATTGTCTTTATTAAATCTAAAGTAAGATAGGTTGTAAATTTCATTATCTCCTTCTAGTTTTTTTTGGATTTTTGTGTCGATTTGAGTATTGCCCAAATTTTCAGTCTTATTTAAGATTTCTTGTGGATCAGAATTTCCCTTAACATATTCACTAAAATAAGAAATAGGAATGTGAGTAATTTTTTTGTAAAGTTTTTTCTCTGATGAATCTCCAGAATTTTTGTCAAAGGAAATAAGTGGTTTAGGTAGCAAATACTCATCTCCTAGAAAGGGAAAGGCATCTGATAAGAGGATTTTTCTTTCTTTAAAAAAATCTAGAATATCTTTTAAAATTTTTTCGTCAATTTTTGCTGCTTCATTAATTAGGCTAGAGAAAATTATATCTGAAGGCATTTCAATTGAATTTGATTCAGTTTTTCCAGTGCCGCATCTGACACCAGCTTTGAAATACATTTTATAAATCTTATACTTCATTAAATTTCTCCTATAATCTTTTTCAGTTCTCCTACTTTTTCACTATTTAAATCTCCAAAAACTTGATTTATTTCTAAGTTTTCGATTTTTACTCTTCCATATCCCCTAGTTCCGTTTCCACCTAGATAATCGTACTCTAAAAGCTCAAAAGCTTCTTTTAAATTTTTTATGTCTTCCTCTATTTCATCTTCCTTATCAGCATTATAAATTACAGACATATCAAATTCAATACCCCTAATAATCCTTTCAATTTGCCTTGGATTTGCAATAGCTGTAAATCTATTAATTGTATTTTCAAATTTTACTTCAGTTACTTGTCTGATTCCAATTTTATTTAATTCTTCTTCATTGGATATGAAGGAGTCAGAAAAATAAAGTCTAGTTTTTACTGGCTTGGTGTTGTTTTTGTCATTGCCGCCGCCAAATAGTCTTTTAACTCTCATATCGTCATCATTATGAGTAACTTTTTTATCAAATACCTTTTCTCCATATTTTTCTTGTAGCAAAAATCTAAGTTTTCCCTTTAGTGAAGAACCTGGGATGAAGGGCATATTTGAATAAGTATCTCTCATAACTGGTGAATCTACAGCTCCAATAGCAGAAAATTCTTTTGATCCTCCAATATGAAGACCAGTCATAACTTTTATTTTACCTTTAATTTCTAATTTGCTATACATGTCATCCTCCTAATTATCCTTTCCACCAAAGTATCTGTGATATGCTACTAGAGCTTCTACATATTTGCAATATATTATTAGTTTTTCTCTGTCATCGCCAATCTTTTTTATCTCTTCGATTAAGTTCGACTTGTCGATAAAATCTCTAACTCCATTTTCTTTATTTCCAAGTTCGTCTCTTCCATATTCGTAGACTAATTTCATTCTTAGATTTTGAACATCTGAAACTTCCTCTATAGAAAGTTTGCCTTGATTTCTCTTTACTTTGTCAAAAATTGTAGCTGTAGTTGTTAAAATATTTCTAATTTTTGAAGTAGTTAGAATAATTTTGTTTTTATTGTTTTTTTTCAAATTATTCATTACTTTTTCAGCTTGATCAACATAATTTGTCTTTGTAAGTTCCATTTTATCTCCTTTCCAAATACACAAATATATAAATTGCACTTATTAGTTCTCTTCTATCTTTTTCATTTCTTGCATAGCGATAAACTTTTTTAGAAAATTCGCTGTGTTTTTCCTTTAAGTCTTTGTCTTGCGGTTCTAATCTTGCTAAAAGATAGGCAAGCCTTGCTATATTTAATCTGTCGCTTTCATCATCTCTTAAAAGATCTAAGATTCTATATAAAAAGCTTTTGCCTCTCTCGTCAATTTCTATGAAATAATCTTGCAAGAGTTTTAATTTTTCGCCCAAAACTTTTTCTTCGAAATCTTTCCAAGAATATACATTGTCTTTGTTAAATAAAGATACAGAATTTTTTGTTTTTTCTTCTCCATCTACTTCATATTTATTTGCCTTTGCATAATCTTCCAAGGACCCAGTGATTTCTGCCATAGCTTTTATTGGGAATTTATCTTCAAATAAACCAAGTCCTCCAGAAATTGTCAGAGAATTTAAGGTGAATTTTTCCAAACTTTTTACTAAATCAATAGAAAAGCCAATTATGTCATTCCAAGCACCTACTACAAAGATGTCGTCACCACCAGAATAAACTATTAAGGCCTTTCTCTTTATAGGCGCCTTTTCTCCTGTTATCGAAAATTCTCCCCTTTCCAATAAATAATTTATATGATATTTGAAAAATAGAGACATATTTCTTGAAAAAACTGCACTTCTAGTAAGGGATGCATCTCCTTTGGCAAAGCCCTTGACAAAAGACTGACCTAAATTATCAACATCTGCCCTTAAAACTCCAATTCTCTTTATTCCTTCAGAATTTTCAGTTAAAATATCTAATTTGTTGTCGTAAGAATAATCGCCAATCCAAAGTTTACTTATATAGTTTTCTTCTTGACAGTCATTTTTTCTATAGGCTCTTACATAGCTTCCTCTATTTTTAAACTTTTCCTTAAATTCTTTTTCATTTTTTACAGAAGTCAAAATCTTATTAAAAGGAAGTGGCAGTGAAGATTCATCCTTTATATCAGATTTATTTTCTACAAGGAATATTTTTGATTCTAAAATATCCCTTGAAAAGTTTTCTATTTCGTCACAAGTCCTACAAATTAGCCCCTTTTCACTTTCTATTAAATTATCAACTCTTCTGCAAATTTTACATTCCCTTGATCCATCAGGGACTTCTTCAAAATTTAATTTTTTTAGTTCATTGCCATTATATCTATGAAGTTTATTTTTTGAAATTTTATTGGAAATATCTCTAAAAACTTGGCTATATTCTAAGGAATTAGAATCATTAAAGGTCTTAGCACTTGAGACTTCTCCTCCACCAGCTAGGTAAAGTTCACTTCCAAATAAATTTAGTAGCCACTTATTAACTTCCTCTTTAAATTCTTTAACTGTATTTTTTACAAAATCTGTGTTTGGAAGAATCAAATAGCAGTGTCCTCCTCCAGAATAAAGTAAATTGCTCCTAAATAGATTTAGTCTCTCTAACAAAGTATCAATAATGTCTTCAAGAAGCATTTCAAGATAAAAAGATCTAGTCCTTAAACTTCTAAGAGCTTTATCTGAAGAAATATTGTAGATAAAACTTTGTATACCTGAAAAATCAAAACTGTAAAGATAAAATATATCTTCTTCAAAAAATTTTTCTTCATCACTACTTAATAGAGAAAAATCTTCTTGATTTTTTGCAGCAAAATAATCGTAAATACAATTTGCAAAAGTTGCCCTCATTTTTATATCGTCATATAGAGAAATATCAGTAGCCTTATTTTTTTCTCTTGAAATAGGAACATAAGTCAAATAATTTTCCAGCATTTCAAAAAGAGAGCTAATATAATCCTTATTAATTTCTAAATCTTTTAACTTATTTTGAATTTTATATTCTATTTCTTCGTAATAATCTAAATCTAATTTTACATCTTGAAGCTCTGGATAATTAATTCCTTGGTCATGACTTAAATATTTTGCCTGGTATTTTCCATTTTTATTATTTCCATTTAAATTGTTAAAAATACTTGCGAGAAAAGATCCCGAAATATTTTTTTCACTATGACAATTCCTTTCTCTGGAAAAATTTTTTGCTGCAAGATTAATGTATACTAAATTATTTTTTGAAAGTTCTTTTTTTCTAATTTCTTCTTCATTTTTATAAAATAAAAAGTCCAAAATTTCCTTGTCTTTAATATTTAGTTTTTCTTCAAAAAAATCATTGCTATTAGCTTTATCAGAATCTTTATAAAACTTAGCTAAAGCTTCTTCTACTGCTGAGATAACAACACCAATTGTCAGTTTAATTTTTCTTTCATCCAAGCCTTTCACCTCCTGCTATTGTTCCGCCCATTCCCATAGACGATTTTATTCCCGTGCCTGAAAACTCGCTAAATTTATTTAATAATCTTAAAATATTTAAAATTTCTTTATTCGTTTCTACTCTCATAGAAAGGCTTCCAAGAAAACCTGGGATTTTTGTCTTTTCCAAATAAAATAATCTTGACCTCAAATTATATTTTGAAATATGGACAGAAGTATTTATTTCCTCTAATAAATCATAAGAAAAAATTTCCTCTTCACCAAACGAATCAAATTTCCTTATTAAATTTTGAAAAATAAGTGTAGGTTCAGGAATAAATAAATATCTGTTGTCTCTTTTAAAAGCTGTAGGTGTCAAAAATTTAAAATTTATCTCCTTACTATCAAAACTTCCAAATAAATTTTTTTCTATAAAATCTTCTCTTTTAATAATATTTAAACTTTTATCTAAAATTTTTATTTTTAAATTTTTATCTTTTATAATAATTTCATCTAGATCTAAGATTGGACTAATAATTTTTTCATAAGCTTCTCTATTTGTGGCTGAAATATTCCAAGTAGTCTCTTCCTTAGTCACATTTATGTATTGACTGTAAGGATTTATTTTTAAATTATGTAAATCTTTTGCATAATCTCCATCAATTTTTTCCATTAAAAATCCTTGAAACAAAGAACCTGAATTAAATCTAATATCTTTAGAATTTACATCTAATTTTATTTTTAATTTGCTTAACAATTTATCCCTCCTATGAAAAGGTTTTTATATGAATTATTATAACATAACTTATATCTTAGTAAATTAATAAAATACTTTTATCTAATAAAAAAGCCTGTGGGCTAATACTTAACATCTACTAAGTATAGTCCACAGGCTGGTGCTGTCGGTCCTGAAGCCTTTCTTTTTTTCTTTTCTAAAGCTTCTTTCATGTATTCAATTTCTCTTTGTCCTCTTCCAATTTCAAGGGCAGTCCCAGTAACAATTCGTATCATATTTTTTAAAAAGGACTTTGCCACAAAATCAAGATACAAAAAATCTCCATCTTCTATTACATCAATTCTCTCAATTGTCCTAATAGAGTCTTTTACAACAGCTCCCTTTCCCATAAAAGAATTAAAGTCGTGCTCGCCAAGTAAATATGAAAGAGCCTTTCTCATTCTATCAGGGTCAACTTCATAGGGATACTCGTAGGCTCTATTTAAAAGAAGAGAATTTCTGTAGCGAGATCTATGAATGACATAGCGATATTTTTTTAATTTTGCATCGTATCTTGCATGAAAATCTTCTGGCACAAATTTTGCAGCAATAACAGAAACATCTTCTGGCAAATTATAATTTATAACTTTTGGAAGATTTCCTATATCAATTGTTGTGTCTGAATAAAAATTCGCATATTGACCAAGGGCGTGAACTCCTCTGTCAGTTCTACCTGCATAAAAAACTTTTACTTCTTCCTTTAAAGTTTTTGCAAGCCCTTTATTTAGTTCCCCTTCCACAGTTCTCTCATCAGGCTGACTTTGAAAACCATGAAAATTTGTGCCGTCATAGGTTATTTTTATAAGTATATTCATAGTTTTGAAACCAAAATTATTGCTGCAAAAAATATTATATTTCCAAGAAAAATAATTACATCTTTCTTAACAATTTTTGATGCATTCATTTTTGTTCTGCCATCTCCACCTCTGTAACACCTTGCCTCCATGGCTGTGGCAAGTTCCTCTGCCCTTCTAAAGGAGTTTATAAATAGGGGAACAAGAAGTGGAACCAAATTTTTTGCACGCTTTATGAGATTTCCAGATTCAAAATCTGCCCCTCTTGCCATTTGTGCCTTCATAATTTTGTCAGTTTCTTCGATTAGTGTTGGAATAAATCTAAGGGCAATTGTCATCATCATTGCAATTTCATGGCTTGGAACCCCAATTTTTCTAAAGGGTCTTAAGAGTGACTCGATTCCATCTGTAAGTTCAATTGGTGAAGTTGTATAAGTTAATAAGGACGTACCAAGAACTAATAAAACAAGTCTTATTCCCATAAAAACTGCAAGATCAATTCCTTCTTGTGAAATTTTTAAAATTCCAAAAGTATATATAGCCTCGCCTGGTGTGAAAAATAAGTTTATTATAAAGGTAACGAGTATTATCCATTTAAGAGGTTTAAGTCCACGAAGAACTAAGCCAATAGGTAATTTTGCATTAAAAATAATTAACATCAAATAAATTACCACTGGCAAATACATAAATACTGAATCAATAAAAAATAGTGATGCTATAAAAAGTATCATTGTAAGCATCTTTAATTTTGGGTCATATTTATGAACTAGAGTTTCTCCAGGAAAGTACTGTCCAATTGTTATATCTTTAAACATGAGAAACACCTCTCAAATATTTTATCAAAGACTCCTTAGCTTCTTCCACCGTTATTGAATCTTCGTTAATATCTAATCCCTTTTTCTTTAAAGCTCTCATAAGGGAAGTTATTTGAGGGATGCCAAGTCCAACTGATAGAAGCTTGTCTTCATTTCTAAAAATTTCTCTTGGATTAGAGTCCAAAAATACTTTTCCCTTGTCCATAACTATAATTCTCTCAGCAATTCTTGCCACATCTTCCATGGAGTGAGAAACTAAAATTACAGTGATTTTTCTCTTTTCATGAATGTTTTTTATTTCACTAAGTATTTCATCGCGACCTCTTGGGTCAAGTCCCGCCGTTGGTTCATCTAATATGAGAACTTTTGGCTCCATGGCAAGAACTCCTGCTATGGCAACTCTTCTCTTTAAGCCGCCAGAAAGTTCAAAGGGAGATTTGTCCTTATAAGTTTCATAGTCAAGACCAACTGAATCCATAGAGGACTTCACTCTATTTAAAACCTCTTCTTCAGATAAATCTAAATTTCCAGGTCCAAAGGCAATATCTCTTTCTATAGTCTCTTCAAAAAGTTGGTACTCAGGATATTGAAAAACTAGCCCAATTTTTTTCCTAAGTTCAGTTAAGTTTGAACTGGATTTATTAACTTTCATTCCATCAAGAATTATTTCTCCACTGCTTGGCTTTAAAAGTCCATTTAAATGTTGAATAAAAGTTGATTTTCCAGATCCTGTATGACCAATGAGAGCTATAAATTCATTTTCTTCAATTTTTAAATTTATATCATCAATGGCCCTTTTCTCAAAGGGAAGACCTTCGCTATAAATATGTG